>Ga0316207_10000268_pt1 | contig 98873 bp, 83 predicted proteins | sample 6weekpyrite_MG_FD_204943 | JGI IMG/M metagenome (GOLD analysis project Ga0316207, IMG submission 204943) | Microbial mat bacterial communities from mineral coupon in-situ incubated in ocean water Damariscotta River, Maine, United States -... | ecosystem: Environmental > Aquatic > Marine >...
TTCGCTGCGGGTTGTGCATCTGATGCGCTAGATGTGAACCGTGCGGTTCAAAGTGCAACAGCATGTGCTTTAAAAGCTATTCAGGTTGTTAACCGCGTTGCAGGATCGGAGGGCTAAACAGTGGCAGACGAATTATTAATGGGTGCATATGTTTGTAAAGGCTGTGGCATTGGCGATCGACTAGATTGTGGCCAGCTTGAGCAAACTGCAACCCGTGATGGCAAAGCTAAATTTGCTAAATCACATGACTTTTTATGCAGCGCTGAAGGCGTTGCCATGATTCAGGCGGATATAGATTCCGGCGAAACCAACCACGTGATCATCGGTGCATGTTCACGTCGTGCGAAGGTTGAAGCGTTTAACTTCCAGAATGTAACGGTTTCTCGTGCTAACTTGCGTGAAGGTGTTATCTGGGTACGTCCTGATAATGATGAAGCGAATGAAACCACACAGGAAATGGCAGACGATTACATGCGTATGGCCTGTGCGGAATCCAAGTTCCAGAAATTACCTCAGCGTAGTGGTGAACAGGAACTGAATAAAAATATTCTTGTAGTCGGTGGCGGTATATCCGGCATGACTGCAGCAATTGAAGCCGCTGATGCGGGTTACCCTGCCGTTATTGTTGAAAAATCAGGTGAGCTTGGTGGGGTGATGAGGCAGCTGCATAAGCGTGTAGCGACTACAGCACCTTATGCAGGGCCAGAAGATACAACCGTAGCAGACTTAATTGCTAAGGTTGAAGCGGCATCTAATATTACTGTTCATTTGAACTCTACGGTTACTAAAACAGCCGGGGCACCGGGGCGTTTTGATGTTGATATTTCAACTGAAAGTGGTGCAACTTCAAATGTAAGCATTGGTGCTATTGTTCAGGCTTCAGGTATGAAGCAGTTCGATGCGAACAAGTTGACTGAATTTGCTTATGACAAATCTGACAATGTAATTACCCAGCTTGAGCTGGAAGCCCTGGCGAAAGAAGCTAACGGTGGCCCTATCAAGCGTAAAGATGGTAAAGAAGTGCAAAGCGTAGTCTTCGTGCAGTGTGCTGGTCAGCGTAGTGAAAAAGAAGGTTACCTGCCTTACTGTTCTGGTTTCTGCTGTACCGCCAGTATCAAACAGGCAATGTACTTTAAAGATGCAAACCCGGATGTCGATACGGTTATCATGTATGACGACCTGCGTACGCCGGGTGCGGGTGGTGAAGATTTCTATCGTTCAGGTCAGAAGAAGGGGGTTGTCTTTACTAAATCTTCAGTGAGCACCATTGAAGCAAGCGGTAATGATTTAACGGTTAACTTCAATGACAAAATTTTGAATGAAGACCAGTCTATGCCTGCTGATTTAGTTGTATTAGCAACCGGTCAGGAGCCAAACTCGGGGCCTAATCCTTATGCATTAGATGAAGCGAAAGCGGCAGCTGAAGCGGCGGGTGAAGAGCTACCAACAGAAGTTGAAATCACCGTTGATTCCATTTTGAACCTGGATTACCGTCAGGGTACGGATTTGCCTCACCTGAAGCACGGTTTTACTGATTCGCACTTCATTTGTTTCCCATATGAAACTCGTCGCACAGGCATCTACTCTGCTGGCCCGGTTCGCCGTCCAATGGACAGCTTACAGTCAACAATTGATGCAACCGGTGCGGCAATGAAAGCGATTCAGGAAGTGGAAAATGCGGCCAAAGGTGCTGCGGCTCACCCACGCTCGGGTGACTTAAGTTTCCCAAGTTTCCGAATTGAAGGTTGTACACAGTGTAAGCGTTGTACAGTTGAATGCCCATTTGGTGCAATCAACGAAGACGAGAAAGGCTTCCCAACCTATAACGAATCACGCTGTCGTCGTTGTGGTACCTGTATGGGTGCCTGTCCTGTACGTGTTATCTCGTTTGAGAACTACTCGGTTGATACGGTTGGTCAGCAAATCAAGAATGTTGATATGCCTGACGAATTTGACGAAAAGCCACGTATTCTGGTTCTGGCCTGTGAAAACGATGCCTATCCTGCACTGGATATGGCGGCACAGAACAGACTTGAATACAGCGCATTTACACGTGTAGTTCCGGTTCGTTGCTTAGGTTCGGTGAATACTATCTGGTTAACAGATGCACTGAACTCGGGTTACGACGGTATTATTTTAATGGGCTGTCAGAAGGGTGATGATTACCAGTGTCACTTTGTGAAAGGTTCTGAAATTGCACATATCCGTATGAGCAAAATCGCCGACACACTGGAAACACTGAATCTTGAAAAAGAACGTGTAGCAACTTATGAAGTGGCTATTACTGATGTAGCTCGTACGGCTGATCTGATTAATGACATGGCGAAAACCATTGAAGAAATCGGCATGAGCCCATTCAAGTTCTAGGGGAGATAATTATGAGTGATAATAACCAGATGGTTGAAAAATATCGCAATAACTTCCTTAAAGAAGTTGAAGCGAACGTAGAAGAAGGTGACTGGGTTAAAATGTGTATGCAGTGCGGCGTTTGCGCCGGCTCATGCCCAATGGGTCCTTACTGGGATCACCCACCGCAGGAAATTTTTATGATGATTCGCGCCGGTAAGCGTGAAGAAGTTTTATCATCAACTTCAATGTGGATGTGTACTTCCTGTTATAATTGTATAGCGCGTTGCCCACGTGAATTACCCATTACCCACATCATGCATGGTTTAGCGCATTATGCTAAACGTTTAGGTATTGCACCTAAAAACCAGCCAACCTTAAGGTTCTCACAGAAATTCTGGGACAACCTGATGGTTAATGGTCGTGTTAATGAACTGAAACTAGGTATCACATTATATTTTCTTGATGGTTTTGTGCAGGGTATTAAAAATGCACTGGCTGCTACGGGTTTAGGTTTAGGTATGTATAAAGCTAAGCGCTTAAATCCAATGGAAATATTGGGTGGTCATAGTATTAAAGATAAATCGGGTCTGAAGGCCATGATTAAGAAGGCGCAGGAAATTGAAGACGCGCGCATTTCTGGCAATAAATAGGAGCTAAGAATAATGTCCAAAGAATATTCATTTTATCCGGGCTGCTCGTCACAGAAAGGCACGTCAGGTTCAAACCTGCAAACGTCAGTAGATGCAATTTGTGATACCTTAGATATTAAACTGAATACAATACCAGACTGGAATTGTTGTTCAGCATCGATCGGCTACTCTGGTGGTGGTGAGCTACCACGTTTAGCACTATCTGCGCGTAACATTGCCTTATCTGAAAAGAACAATCCAGGTCAGGAAATTGTTGCGACCTGTGCAGCTTGCTGGTTAGCAACACGTGAAACGAAAGAGCGTATTGAAGGTAGCGAAGAAATTCGTGAAGGCACTGAGGCTGCATTGAAAGAAGCGCATTTAGATATTTCTAAAGAAATGCCTAAAGTACGTCATATGACCGAAGTGTTAATTGAAGATATCGGTTTTGATGCAATGAAAGAAAAAGTGGTTAAGCCACTTGAGGGTATCAAAATCGCAGGTTATGTGGGTTGCCAGACTAATCGTCCTTTCGGTATTCAGGGTGAGTCTTTTGAGAACCCTAAATATCTGGACAATATGGTTGAAGCTATGGGTGCTGATTCATGTCCAACATACGAGAAAAAAGTGTCCTGCTGTGGTGGAGCGCTTGCTTTCTCTGAGCCAGAAAAATCACAGGCACTGGTGAAAGGAATTATTGAATCTGCATATGATAATGGTGCGGATATGATCGTAACACCCTGCCCAGTATGCCAGTTAAATGTAGAAGCTTACCAGAATGATATTAATGCTACCTTTGGTACCAAGTTTAATATCCCTGTTACTTACTACAGTACACTGATGGCGGTGGCTTATGGTAAGTCTGCTAAAGAAGCGGGTCTGGATGGTTTAATGATTCAATCTAAGCAGCTGAGTGATATAGCGGCTAAGTAAGAAAAATTAAACGGTCTTAAAAAGGGTGCAACTTTTGTTGTGCCCTTTTTTTATGTTTGTCCCGTTAACTTAAAAAGTGTCGTCACTCCCGATAGAAGCATTCGGGGATGACGATTTAATTACTATTCATTATTATGTTATTGCTTACTCTTTTTGAGTTTTAATCGAATATCATCTACCACAGCCAAAGCCAGCTGATTTAGTAGCTGGTAGTTCAGCATATTCGCAGTTACAGCTTTAGGATTGGGTATTTTAAATGGTTTGTATTCTTCATAGCCTTCAGGAAAAGGCCGATTGAAATTTTCTTCACCCGTATACCAGATCATTTTAACCAGACGCGTCGCCGTTATTTGTTTACCGTTGGCTTGTGTTAATACCGCTGTAACCATAAATTCGTTGTTAGACTCAGCATTGCTACCAAACATCATGCTCATTGCAGCATTGAATTTTTTCCCGGCAGATGGTTCCAGTCCATAATGATATTCAAAATGCAGAGAAGTACCTTCAGGTGCATCCTTGCCTAACAGGTTGAGGTCTGAAGTTATGTTTTTTGTTATTTGAGCATAATTTATGTCACCCATTTGTTTTCCCGCCGAGGCAAGTGCCTTGTAAATACCTGCGGTGTTATTGATGATACTGATTGAAGTGTCAATTTGTCCTGTGGCAATGGCCATTTGTTGTTTTACATAAGCACCTTCCGCGTGAAAACGTGCCATTTTATGATGATATTGAGCGTCCCCTAATGTTTTTGCGTCACTAGCAAGTCTGGAATGAATACGCCGTTGTTCGTTTGCGTTATTCGCAAGTTGTTGCGAACGATTGACCATACTCTTAATGCTGGGGGCTGGGTTTACAGATGTAATACGGGTCTGTTCCTGTATTTTCATACCCGGTGTTAATTCCTGTTGAACAGTTTGCCAGGTGAAAGAGGCATGTTGTGCGATGGGTTTTTGTTTAAGATATTCTGATTCTATGAGGGGTAAGATAGGAGGGTAAAATGCATAACGTGAAGTTTCAGCTGCACTCATAATAGCGCAGTTGGGTAATTGTAAAATCAATAATACAGATAAAACACAATTATAAAGCTTCCATTTCATAACCGTCTCATAAGAAATAAGGACATTAACAGGTCATAGACGTTACGAGGTTGTTGTCGAACAACCCAGCAAATTATAGCATCCTGGATTTTAGTATTACTTGATTGTAGTCATATTTACCATGTTTCTATATTAGGCACGAGTATTGAAAAATTAAGAGCCTGGCCAGGTTTTTTTGAAATAACCTATGTGGAGCGTTAACGATTGGGTATTGTATATGCAGGGAAAATATTAAAAATAATAAGCATGTTAATATTCCATGGAATTATGATATAACTACAGATTTTGAATGCCCAGGAAAAAATATGAAATTGCCCATTTATCAGGTAGATGCATTTGCGAATCAGATATTCGAGGGAAACCCGGCAGCCGTCGTTCCTCTACAAACATGGTTAGGTGATGATGTGATGCAGTCTATTGCAGAAGAAAATAACCTTTCGGAAACAGCGTTTTATGTAGCAGAGAATAAAGGTTTTAATATTCGTTGGTTTACCCCAAAAAAAGAAGTAGAGCTGTGTGGGCATGCAACACTGGCTGCTGCGTTTGTTATATTTAATACGCCTGGTTTCGAAGGTGATGTAATTGAATTCGAATCGCTTTCTGGAATGTTGACGGTGTCAAAAGATAATGAATTACTGACACTGAACTTTCCATCACAGGTGCCAGAGGTATGTGAAATCACAGAAAATATGCTTAAAGGTCTGGGAATATCTAATCAGAAAAATCAGCCATTAGAATGTCTTAAGAATATAGACTATATCGTAGTGCTCGACAGTGAAGCAGCCGTTATGGATATTATTCCCGATTATGGTTTTTTACAACAGCTGGACTTAAGGGGGGTTATAGTTACTTCGGTATCAAAAAATTATGATTTTATCGCACGGTTTTTTGCACCAAAGTATGGTATTTCCGAAGACCCTGTTACCGGATCAGCCTATACACAACTTACACCTTACTGGTCAGAAAAACTGGGTAAATTACGATTAAATGCAAAGCAGGTTTCTTCCCGAGGCGGAGAGTTAGTGTGTGAGTTAGCGGGGGAAAGGGTGTTAATTTCTGGAAGGGCGATTAAATACCTGGAAGGTGAAATTGAAATTTAATATGGAGAATTCAAATAATGTATGCGGTAATATTTACAGCAGAAATAAACGAGCTTGATGATGCATATTATAAAGCAGCTGAAAGAATGAGAAATTTAGCCATAAATAAATATGGTTGTACTGAATTTAATTCGGTGACTGAAGGAGATAAAGAAGTAGCAATTTCATGCTGGAAGAACCAGCAGCAAATAATAGACTGGAAACAAAATGAAGAACACCTGGAAACTCAGGAACTAGGAAAAAAGAAATGGTATAAAAATTATAAAGTGCAGATAGTTGAGATTTTGCGTGAGTATAGTAGTAACTAATTTACAGTTGTCCTGTTATGCAATTCAATATAAATACGGATGAGGCGCAACCAATAACCGACATGGAATTATCAGAGATTTTATCTTCGGTGTATGTGGGTGGTGGTTTCACAGAGCTTGATGTTGCCGATAAACTGTTTGAGCCGTCAACAGTTAGAGAGCGTGGCATTTTAATTACGGCTAGAGAAAAACAAACCTTACTATTGGCGGGTATAGTGATGATTGTACCAGCTGAATCACCTGCAAGTTGTATAGCACAGGGCGCTGAGGCTGAAATGCACTTGTTGGCTGTGAAGTCAGGTTATAGACGTCGTGGTCTGGGGAAAATGCTTGTTGATGAGGTGATTAAGAGAGCAAAAAAAAATGGTTATTCTAAAATGATTCTGTGGACACAAACATCGATGAAAACTGCGCAAAATTTATATGAATCAAAAGACTTTGTTCACATAAAAGATGTCAATAGAAATGAGTGTGATTTTTTAGTTTATGAGAAGCTGCTTTAGAAGCTAGCTCAGACATCTACATTATCAGTATAGATGTCCGATTGAATCATAACTAACTATGATGTTGCTTGTAGGGGTATTTATATTTCATAAACTATAAGGACAGGTAAGTTCTTACGTTTAACTTAAAGAAGCAGCAAGGTGGCGAGGTAAAAATTAACCCAATAATTACACTTTAAAATGACATACCATCTCTTCAAGCATTGCTGCCTGGTGAGTCAGTCCATCACTGGAGCTGGTTAGTTGTGATATTCTATCTACAATACTGCCACTTATATCTTCTATGTGTACAATATTACGGTTTATTTCTTCAGATACAGATGCCTGCTCCTCTGAAGCAGTTGCTACCTGATTGCTCATGTCGCTAATTTCGGTTATAGAAGTTGTTATAGCGTCTAGAGTGGTTTTTACTGCGGTCGTCTGTTCCACGGCTACCTTTGCCTGTTCTCTGCATTTAGTTGTTACTTCAACGGCCTGTTGTGATCCACGTAATAATTTTTCAATCATCTGGTTGATTTCTTCAGTTGACTCCTGAGTTCTACTTGCTAATGCACGAACTTCATCAGCAACAACGGCAAAACCACGGCCTTGTTCACCTGCGCGGGCTGCTTCAATTGCCGCGTTAAGTGCCAGTAGGTTGGTCTGTTCTGAAATGCCTCTAATAACATCGAGTATTGTGGTAATTGATTCTGAGTCCTGTTGTAGATTGTGAATCGTATCACCAGCCGTTTCTAATTGAGAAAATAATTCCTGTATTTGTGTTGTTGCCTGCTGAATAAGTTGCTTTCCGTCTTCCGCTTCATTACGTGTGTCAGTCGCCTTGTCTGCAGTACTATTTATATTTCTAACAACTTCCTGAATAGTTAAAGTCATCTCATTCATGGCAGTAGCCACCATTTGTGTTTCAGTTTGCTGCTTTGTTGAGAAATTGCCTGTGTCATGCGTTGCTTGAATAAGATCATCTGATGTTATTGTTAACTGGTGAGTTGAATCGGATATTTTTGAGATCATGTCTACAAGATGTAAGCGCAAACCTTCAACAGCGTGTAATAAATGGCCAATTTCATCATTCATTTCAGATTTAATGCTAACTGTTAAGTCTCCATCAGTAACTTCAAGAATACTTCTTAGGGCGCCTGGTAATGTTGATAAAGACCGGTTCATTACAAAAAAGAGTAAGACTACGCTTACAAAAATTGAAAAACTACTCGCAAAAAAATAATTTTGACCTGATTTAATGGTTGCTTCCTGATGTTGTAACGTATTATCCATAGTCAAAATGGTGTTTTCTAATAAGCTATCTACACTCCTGGACATTTCTTCTGCAACTTTATCAAACTCCCCCATCATTATATTCCCACCTGCGGGACCTTCATCTATATATGCCTGTGCCATTTTTTTACCAGTTTCATAATAGGCATCAAAAATGGGTATCATATCCTGATATATCACAGCATTTTTATCGTCCAGTTTAATTAATTCTTGAATAAGTACATTGAAATTATTAGCATTATTTTCGGCTTCATCAAAACCATCATTTAAACCGTTCAGTGCACGAGTGGCACTAATATCTGTGAGCCATTGTTGGACCTGTACGACTGTTAATTTTAACTGATGAGACTTATTTAATATGGGTATTTCCCTATCTGTAATTTGCCGACTTTGACTGAAGACTTTGGTATTCTGTGAAATAACAAAAGCGGCCTGTACGATACCAACAATGATTAAAACTAAAACTAAAGCTAAGAAATTTTTCCTCAAACCCCATTGACTCATGTCTATTACCTTATAATCTAGTTGTAATTATTTTTTAATAGTTAATTAAGACTGAGTGAAGAATCAGCTTATAAGAAGTTTCTTATGCTTTGCTTAGTTTTTCATAACCATAAATAAAATAATATATAGTATGAAATTTATGTGTTTTCAAGCTTATGTACATATTCAAGATGCATAAGCTAATTACACAGTATATATTTAATGGCTTTACGGGTGTTAACTTTGATACCTGATGATGCGTTGCATATTAAAGATATATTTTCACTGCTAATGTCCTGTTAAAAGAAATTAGTTTATGTTTAAAGCGCATTGTTATGTGATTAACGAACGTTTCACTCTGATCGAGACACCCCCAACTCATGCCTCTAGTGGTTAACAGGACAGCAGTGATATATTTTGTAAAAATAAGATAGAGTGTAGTTTTAAAGCGTGAAAATCAGTTTATCACGTAAAAATATGGCATGGCCTTATTTTGTTAGTAGCGATCATTCCTGTGCTAATAATGCTTGTTGGGGGCTATCAGCTGGTTCAGGCAAACAGCTACCTGGTTGACTCAGGAGGGTCATTAATAACCGCGCTAGATGATAGCAGTTTTGAAGCAGGTGATTTAATGACGCGCATTTTCGTGGTTAAAGCCATGGTTGTTGGTGAGAAATGGCCGCATAAAAAGTATTATAGAGGAATTAATAGCGATATGGTTTTTGGCAGCCTGTCTAAGGTAGATCGTATTGGTCTGGGTATTTTTACTGAAATTAATCGAGAAGATGTTTTACAGTCCGTTTTCATATTGTTCACAAAGGTCGTTATTCTTCTTGCACTTGTTGTCATATTTTTTCTTTGCCTGGGTATGCGTATGCTCAAGCTGGTTATTAATTCTATAGATGTAATTTCAACTGACTTCAAACGGGTAGCTAAACAGGATTATACCTTTTCAGTGTCAATTGGGCATTTAGTGAGATGACAGGATATAGTGAAAAAGATGTGAGGTTTCTATTTTAGTTCATCGTTACCCGCTAATGAGCTGGAAGAACTATTGGGGTTTCAAAGAAAATAAACTGAAGTATTTTTAGAAGTATTAACTATACTCTAATATAAAAATAACCCTTACATGCATGTGAAATATGAAGTACATAACGTTATTTAGACAGAAATATAAACAAATTCCCCCACTAATTTTTATTTTTTATCTATTATTAATATCATTAAATATGTATCCCGTAATATCTTATGCCCAATCTCAAGCATCAGCCGTTCAGTTAGTGCAGCAAATAAATCTACAGAAAATTCAGATTGATAAACTTAACCCGCAGGTTAATAATTTTAATCAGGCCATGCTTTCCGATGAAGAAGAGGGGCATGAGGCATCACTTGATATCGCTGGTTTTTTCGATGTAACAGCTCATTCTGCTGATAACAGTGATCATCCTTTTGATCTGGGAGCTTTTGAGCTAGATTTACAATTTGATCAAAGTGAGGGCTTTGCTGTGAGTACAGCACTGGTATGGGCTGACGATGCAGCAGAAGTTGCGGTGGCTGTTCTAGATTATCATGCTAATAGCCATATCGTGCCAACGCGTGGGCGCTTATTCGGTGAGCCGGGCTATCATATTCAGTTTGGACGATTTGATATTCCCTTTGGTGTTGATTACGAATTTTTTGCAGCTCCAGATAGACCTAATATCACCGCGCCTTTAACAACACAGTATATTCAGAATGATGGTTTTAATGGTGATGGTGTAAGGGCCTATGGAAGTTGGTCGCAATTTGACTATGCTGTTTACTGGACTAACTCCTTATTTGAAGATGTGGGTAATAGTGTAGGAGCAAGAATCGGTTTTTTTCCCGGACGAGATCCATTTAGTGTGCATAATCGTGGAGCCCAGAGTGATTTTATTATTGGCTGGTCATGGCTTTATGATATGGATGCTGATGAAGAGCGACGAAATGAGTTGCAGGCTTTCGATCTTACCTGGCGATACGGTATTGCAGAATTAGTTATTGAATATATCCGTTTAGATAATGTCGATACGATTACGCTCCCCGATGGTGGTTCGGCGGGCCCTGCAAATGAGCAAGGATATAACACAAGGCTGTTATTTTATTTTGAACCCATGACACTATTTATAGGTTATGGGGAGTGGGATCCAGAATATATTGCTGTACTCGATGCTGAAGATCAGAGTATTAGTTATAGTGTCGATCGATTAAATCGAGTGACATTGGGTGGGCGTTATGTGTTTGGAGATTACTTACAGATAAAACTTGAATACCTGAGTCATCTTGACACATCAACCGAAGAGCCGAATTTTGAAAAACAAAAATTAACTTTTCAGATGGTAGCTAGTTTTTAATCGCATAGAAATAATTATGATTCATACACTTTACAGAAAAAATATTTTACAATGTTTAATCTTGATACTGGTTTGCATGTACACAATATCAACTCGAGCAGATTCAACATTTAATCCACACAATTTAGAAAAACTCAGTCTGGATAATAATATACAGTGCTTGAGCTGTCATAAAACACAGCCTGCCCAAAATACCAAATTCACAGGAAAATATGTTATTCCTGTTATAAGTAGATTTATAAAAAATGAAACAGCGATGTGTAATGAATGCCACGGTGATGATAACACCAGCCATATAGTAGGCGTATCACCAAATTTTACAGTACCTGCAGACTTACCGCTTAATAAGGAAAATCAGGTTACCTGTTTAACCTGTCATTATGTACACGGAAGCCTGAAAACTGATAGGGTAATGGCAAGTACAAGTCTTATGGATCATATTTTTAATCGTGCGCGTTTAGGTAAAAGTTATATTCTTAGACGAAATAATGCAGAAGGTGATTTATGCCTTTCCTGCCACAGTAAATAATGGGCAATTCTTATGAGTGACTCCGATATAAAAAGAAAGATAGTATTTATACAGAAAAAATTTCAGATACGATCAATAGTAACTGTTGTTGGTATTATCGCGATATCTGGTTTTTTGTCAGCTATATTATTATATTTTTTACTTTCAAGTGAATTGAGCACTGAGCTTCAGGTAGCACACCAGCAAATACAAAATACATGGGATAATCTGGCACCAGCAATTATTTTTGGAAACATAGTGACCGTGTTGGTAACGAGCATAGTTGCAGCTATAGCTGTGCTTTATCAGAGTCACAAAATTGCAGGGCCAATGTATCGACTACAAACAATTTGCAATGAAGTATCTCGAGGAAACTACAACCCAGTCTCATCATTACGTAAAGCGGATCAGTTAGCTGCATTAGCAAAGGCTTTTGAGGAAATGCTAGCCGCGTTGCGCAAAAAAGATAACCAGCAAGAAAAACGTATTGATGAGGCTAGAATGATTGTAGGTTCAATTCTTGAACAATCTGAGAGCGAGAATCAAAAGCAGTTATTAAGTGATTTGCAGAGCAAGCTTGATGAGGTAATTAATAGACCATAGCGAATGTTATGCAAGTATGATTTTGTCAGATTTGTTTTAATAGTCATTAATTATTTAAATCAATATTCATTACATTCGTTTAGAAATTCTGTGTAGATAATCATCCTGTACAATTATATCAAGCCGCTCGCACTATAAAAAAATTAGCGGAATAGCTTAATTTTTATGACAGAAATAAAGATAAACATTCCTGTTTTATGCAGATGATCATACGGATAATAAAACCTTATGTGGTTGCGCAGGAATCGACTATTTATCAAATAAATCATATGCCACAACATGACCTGTTAACACATTTACCTAATCGTTGTTTATTATCAGAGTGCCTGGAAAAACAGACATCCTGTTTAGTTAGATATAATTTATATGGTGTACTTTTATTTATTGATCTGGATGGATTTAAATTTATAAATGAAAATTTTGGACATGATGCGGGTGATGCGATACTTATTGAGGGGGCTAATCACTTAAAATAATTTTTAAGGGCTGAGGATATTGCCAGTCGTGTTGGTGATGATGAAACAGCTGCAAATGATAAAACATTACTTGAATCTGAAAGAATTCAGATTGAGCTGAGTATGATAGTTAGTTTTAAAAGTCATAAACTACAAGTCGACTCCAGTATTGGGTTACGTCTTCTGATGCCAGAGAGAATCAATGTAGAGTCTGTGCTTAAAGATGCGGACACTGCAATCGGGACAAAAAATGCCTGGAGCGTTTTTAAACAGGCTCTGCCTGGCCGAAGGCGGAGGGCAGGAGCCCGTAGTAATGACGGGAAATTTGAGTTAACAGGACAGCAGTGATATTTTCATTGGGTGAGAGTAAAACCAGGTTCTTAGTACGTAAATGGTTATTTTTTTTCGTCTGTTTTTACTAGCCGTATCATTTTCAGTTTTTTATATCTGGATCTACAAGAAGTTCTTTTAAAACACCGATACGATCAAGAGATGATGATGTCAGTTTTTGTGCATTTAACATTACTGTTTCATCTGTTGTTGTGCCGACAATAGCATCATAAAAAGAAAAACTCCGGTCACAGCAGGCCCACAGTCTTTGTAAGCTCATATCAGGATTATTAAATTTTTGTTTCATATAGGTATTATGTAACTTAAGTTGTTGAAGATTTTTGGTGATATCCTCTCCGGGGGATAACTTATGATTTTGAGCGTTATCGTTCAATGTATTTATATTTGTTGTAATCTGTTGCTGGGTTTCCTGGGCAAGGGAATTTAGTTCGGGTATGTTTTCAATAATATCATCCATTTGATCTGCTAAATAACGATCAATATGAATGGTTGCAGCTAACAAATCTGTTTCGTTATGGACTGCCCTGGGATTAAGGCTGGGTTCATCCATACTCGTTTCCCGTTCCCTGTGATAGGCAAGTCGTCGCTCTGCTCTTAGTAAGGCCGCATGCCCCAGCTCTTCACGGGCCAGAATTTCAGCGTATTTGCATACACTTTTATTTTCTGAGTTAGCAGCCACGTGTGTATAAAAACGAAAAGCAATCTCTTCATTATGCACCGCAAATGCTAGCGCTCTGTAGGGGGAGCTGTGGTATGGGTCGCAGGCCTCTTCGTTATAGGCTGTTGAAATTTGTGGGTCATTCCAGCTAACAGGCTTTATCTCCGGGTTCTCATCAATACCCTCCTGGGCTATCCATTCCCTTAACAGGCGCTCATGCTCCTGTTCTTCGGTCGCCATACGTTCAAACAGGGCGGCGGCAGATTCATTAGTACCTTCATGCATGGCGACAGCCAGCTGAGTATAACGACGAATTGCTTCACGTTCTGCCTGTAGTGCGATAGACATTAAATCACGGGTGGTTTTTACATTGGTTGATAACATATTTTCTGCTACTCCAAGCTGCTTAAGTTACGCCTTGATTTTGGTTCCCACTTGACCTATATCATTTAAGCTGAGTCAAAATGACGCACAATATAGCGTTATCGAATATAACATAAAGCATGTGTCGAAATGGTGCTGCTTAGATTTATATAATAAAAATTATTTATATGAGTTCAGGAGTTCAATGTGCTTTCTGTATATATTAGCCAAAGGTGTTATTCGTAGTATGGGGCATTACAGGGTTATTCGATTCTTTTTTTTATTCGTCTTGATGCAGTGTGCAGCGATGGGTAATGTACTTGCCAACTCAGAATTATCCCGTTTTCTGGATACGATTGATCACCAGAATATATATCCTGGGGCTGACAGATTAGGCTCACCCACGGGAGAGCCATTCGTCGCAGCAGCTTATAAAAATGGTAAGCAACTCGGTTTTGTCTTTCTGACTTCAGATTATGTTAATACAACCGGTTATTCCGGAAAGCCTATTCACCAGCTAGTCGCAATAGATATGCTGGGAATCATACAACAGGCTTTACTGGTTGAGCATCATGAGCCAATCGTGCTGATTGGTATTCCTGAAAAACGTATTACCGCGGTACTTGAGGAATACAAAGGGCTAGACGTGGGTAAGTTAGTGCGTGGAACACAGGATCATCAAATTGATGTTGTTTCCGGTGCAACCGTAACCGTGATGGTAATGGATGATAATATTCTAAGGGCCTCCATTAAAGTTGCCAGGCACTATGGCTTGTCCGGGCTCGAAATAGAGGTTAAACAAAGTGGCCCGCAGGCTTCAATTAATTCTCAGATAAATCTTGTTAAAAACTGGCAAAGCCTGCTTGATGAAGGCTCTGTGCGCCATTTAAAAATTACCCTTGGACAAATTAACCAGGCCTTTAAAGACAGTGATAAACCGCTTGCGATTGAGTTTCCTGAAGAAGGTGATGTCGATGAAATTTTTATCGAACTCTATGCCGCAGTTGTTTCCATACCCAGCATCGGAAAAAGCCTGTTGGGTGAAAATGAATACCGTAATCTGCAGAAAAAACTACAGCCAGGTGAGCAGGCTATTTTGCTGGCGGGTGATGGGCGTTTTTCATTTAAGGGTTCAGGCTATGTTCGTGGCGGTATTTTTGATCGCTTTCAGGTGATTCAGGGTGATACATCCATTCGTTTCCATGACCGATATCATAAACGCCTGCGCGCCCTGGCCGCAGATGGCTCGCCAGATTTAAAAGATGTGGACCTGTTTAGAACACCTGCGGATTTAAAGTTTAATGCGGCTAATCCCTGGAAACTGGAATTGTTAGTGGGGCGAAATATCGGCCCAACAAAAAAAGTGTTTCTGACCTTTGATCTTGACTACAGTCCGCCGGCTAAATATTTAATCATGACTGAAGCTAAAGTAACCTCTACATCAGTTGCTTCGGCTTCAGAAAAATCACAACAACCACAGCCGATCTGGAAAAAAATGTGGCAACTAAAAGTCGGTGAAATTATTGTGCTAGGACTGGCTCTGCTGGTTTTAACCTCGATCTTTTTTTTCCAGGACTGGCTGGTCAAGCGCCCCGCATTGACTAAGCGAGTGCGCACGGGTTATCTTGTTTTTACCCTTTTCGGAATTGGCTGGTATTTCAATGCGCAGTTATCTGTGGTGAATATTCTGGCCATGTTTAATGCCCTGGTGAGTGGTTTTGACTGGGCTTATTTTCTCATGGAACCACTGGTATTTATTTTATGGGGGTCAGTGGCCGCTTCATTGTTGTTCTGGGGGCGCGGGCCCTATTGCGGCTGGTTATGTCCTTTTGGTGCGCTGCAGGAACTGATTAACACAATTGCTAAAGCATTTAGAGTAAAACAGATCACCGTGCCCTGGGCAATTCATGAACGTATCTGGACGTTTAAGTATTTAATTTTTCTATTGTTGTTTGGGTTTTCACTTTATTCACTGGAATGGGCAGAACGCCTGGCTGAAGTTGAGCCTTTCAAAACAGCCATTATCCTGAAATTTATTCGTGAGTGGCCCTATGTTCTTTTTGCTTTGGCCGTTTTGTTACCGGGAATTTTTATAGAACGGTTTTATTGTCGTTACCTGTGTCCAATGGGTGCTGCACTGGCTATTCCCGGCAGGATGCGCATGTTTGCCTGGCTTAAACGATATAAAGAATGTGGCAGCCCATGTCAGCGTTGCAGTAATGAATGCATGGTTCAGGCGATACACCCTGAAGGCGATATAAATGTAAATGAATGTCAGTACTGTCTACATTGTCAGGTTGTATATTCTAATGCACATGCCTGTCCGGTGATGATTCAGAAGCGCCTGAAAAAAGAACGTCGAGGTGTTCGTCCGGAACATGTAACCCTAAAACATAAATCGGCCATTTCAATGGAGTTAAAGCGGGAAAAATAGAAGTTCTGACATAACACGTGCTCTGAGAATATCAGAGTATTAATTTATTGCCATGAATTACCAACGGCATATCGAGGAGAAGAGTAATGGGAAATAAAAAAGATACAACTGATAATGAACAACTTAAAGAGGTCGGACGTAGTCGACGTCAGTTGCTTGGCGGTTCCGTCAAGCTGGCAGCCCTGGCAGGTTTTGCGGGGCTGACAGGCGTTGGTGTGTTGACACCTGAAGCGGCTATTGCATCTGCAAAAAATAAAGCACATGTCGCGCCGGGTGACCTGGATGAATACTATGGTTTCTGGAGTAGTGGTCAAGCGGGGGAACTGCGTGTTTTAGGTATACCGTCAATGCGTGAGCTTATGCGTGTACCAGTATTTAATCGATGTAGTGCATCGGGTTGGGGCGACACCAATGAGAGTCGTAAGATTCTACGTGATGGTTTGTTACCGGAAACCAAAAAGTTTCTTGATTCTGGCAACCGTGGTGGCGTCTGGTTAAATGGTGACTTGCATCATCCCCACATGTCATTCACCGATGGCACCTATGATGGTCGTTACCTGTTTATGAATGATAAGGCCAACACCCGGGTTGCTCGTGTACGTTGCGATGTTATGAAATGTGACAAGATTATAGAAATTCCAAATGCTTCAGATATACATGGCCTGCGTCCACAAAAATATCCACGCACCGGTTATGTGTTTGCCAACGGTGAGCACCGTGTCCCCATTCCAAATGATGGAAGTATTCTTGATGAGCCAGAAAAATATCATGCCATTTTTAGTGCCATAGACGGGGATAAAATGGAAGTGTCCTGGCAGGTTATGGTTGACGGTAATCTGGACAACTGTGATGCAGATTATCAGGGCCTGTATGCTTTCTCTACCTGTTACAACAGTGAGGAGGCGATTAATGCCGGTGGCATGATGGCGAATGAACGTGACTGGGCCGTGGTATTTGATATTAAGGCAATTGAAGCCGCTGTTAAGAAAGGTGATTTTAAAAGAATTAAGGGTGTGCCGGTCATTGATGGTCGTAAGGGCTCTAAATACACCCGCTACATTCCTGTTCCGAATAGTCCCCATGGTTGTAATACGGCACCAGATGGCAAACATGTTGTGTTTAACGGTAAGCTCTCACCAACGGTAACCGTCATTGATGTCAGGCGTCTGCCCGATTTGTTTAAGGACAAGATCAAGCCACGGGATACGGTTGTGGCCGAACCTGAATTAGGCTTAGGGCCTTTGCACACTGCTTTTGATGGCAAGGGCAATGCGTTTACAACTCTGTTCCTCGATAGTCAGGCTGTTAAATGGAATATTCAGAAAGCGATTGATGCCTACAAAGGTAAGAAAGTTAATCCGATTCTCGATAAGATTGATGTGCATTATCAACCGGGTCATAACCACACCACGATGGGTGAAACCAAAGAGGCGGATGGTAAATGGTTAGTCTCGCTGAACAAGTTTTCCAAAGACCGGTTCCTCAATGTGGGGCCATTAAAACCGGAAAACGAACAACTCATCGACATCAGCGGTAAGAAGATGAAAGTGGTGCATGATGGCCCGACTTATGCGGAACCCCATGATGTTATTATTGTTCGCTCTGATATCTTTAATCCAGAATCATTATGGACCAAGGGGGATCCTATGTGGGCCGTGGCCAGCGCACAGGCCAAGAAAGATGGTATTGAGCTGGGTGTTGACTCAAAAGTGATACGTGATGGAAATAAAGTGCGGGTTTATATGTGGTCAATTGCACCGAATTTCAGTATGGAAAAATTCACTGTTAAACAGGGTGATGAGGTGACGGTTTATGTAAGTAACAGTGATGCCATTGATGACCTGACACATGGTTTAACCATCGCAAATTATGGTATTGCTATGGAAATTGGGCCTCAGCAAACTTCCTCTATCACGTTTACAGCGGACCGACCAGGAGTACACTGGTTCTACTGTCAGTGGTTCTGTCACGCACTGCATATGGAAATGCGTGGTCGTATGCTGGTTGAACCTGCTTAGTTGTTCTATGGATTTTAAGCGATTAAAAAACAGTCCTACAGTTATTCCCGGAAATTCTGCTGGGTTAGCTGTCGGGCTGTTTTTTATTTTATTTTTAAATTCATTTATAACCGAGGCAAAAGAGCACCGGGTTGCCCCCGGTTACGGGACTTTGCAGAAGGCCATTGACCTAGCTCAGAATGGCGATACATTATTACTGGGAAAAGGAACCTATACCGGTTCAGTGAATATTCATCGAAGCCTTATTCTAAAAGGTAATAAATTAAGTGTTATTGATGGTGAGGGGTCGTCGCATGTTATAAAGGTGACAGCGCCTGATGTTTTAGTAAAAGGCTTGAGTATTCAACATTCTGGTAGTGACCTGAATACCGAGGACAGTGCTATTTTTATTACCGACAAAGGAGACAGGACACGTATAGAATCTAATCATCTTGAAAATAACCTGATCGGTGTTTACTTAAAAGGTCCGGAGTCTGCGGTGGTTGATAATAATGTAATAGTGGGTAGTCAGTTTCATCGCATGAATGACAGGGGTAATGGCGTTTATCTGTGGAATACCCCCGGTTCAATTATTAAGAATAATGATATACGTTACGGTCGGGATGGAATTTTTGTAACTAACAGTAAAAAAAATAAATTTCAGGGAAATCGTTTACAGGATTTACGTTTTGCAATTCATTACATGTACACCCTGGATAGCGAAGTGAGTCATAATGTTTCAATTAATAATCATGTGGGTTTTGCCCTGATGTTTTCAGATCGCATATGGGTCGAAGGAAATCAATCGATTGGTGATCATGAACGGGGTCTGTTTTTTAACTTTACGAATTATTCAGTTATTAAAGATAATCGGGTTAGTGGAGGTGCGAAAAAATGCGTATTCATCTATAACGCAAATTTTAACCAGATAAATAACAATGCGTTTGAAAGCTGTCAGATTGGTGTGCATTTCACAGCGGGTTCGGAGAAAAATGAAATTTTTTCAAATTCATTTATTAATAACCGTACCCAGGTAAAATACGTGGGTACCCGTTTCATTGAATGGTCAAAAAATGGTGTTGGTAATTACTGGAGTGATAATGTTTCTTTTGATATTGATGGTAATGGAGTTGCCGATCAGGTGTATAAGCCCAATGACCTGGTTGATCAAATCGTCTGGCGACACCCTATGGCAAAACTGTTATTGAATAGCCCGTCGGTGAAATTAATAAAATGGGCGCAGTCTGAATTTCCCGGTATTCACCCAGGCGGTGTGACAGATAGTGCGCCCCTGATTCAACCACCACAAATGAAATTAAATACTAAAAGAGATTCAGCAGATGGTTGAAGAAACCGACTCAGCAAGCAATGTTATTACCATGCGAGAAGTGAGTAAGCGGTATGGTGATGAAACTGTATTAAAGGATGTAAATTTAAATGTCCAGTCAGGTGAGTGTATTGTTCTGGTTGGTCATAATGGAGCAGGTAAGACCTCATTGTTAAAACTCATGTTAGGGCTGACGCGGCCAACATCCGGCAGGGTTGAAATATTAGGCAAAAACCCGGCCTTTAGCGCGGCAGTTGCGCAACGCCTTGCACTGGGTTATCTGCCTGAAAGCGTCGTTTTTTATGAGGCGATGACCGGCCGTGAAGTGTTGATATTTTATGCCCAACTAAAGGGTGCTGATAAAATTGAGTGTGAAAAAATACTAGACCTGGTTGGGCTTGGCGAGGCAGCAAAAAGACGCGTGGGCACTTATTCTAAAGGTATGCGACAACGTCTGGGCCTGGCCCAGGCTATGTTGGGGAATCCGCAATTGCTTTTTCTTGATGAGCCTACTTCAGGCCTCGACCCTGTATTACGCCAGCACTTTTACGAGTTAATTGATGGTTTGCAAAAGGAGGGTGCGACTTCAGTTATTTCATCTCATGCACTGAATGAAGTTGAAGCCCGAGCCACTCGGTTTGTGATTATGAAATCAGGTGCCATCGTTGCCTGCGGTAGCTTAGATGAACTTTACCAGCAGGCTTCTTTGCCTGTTCGTATGAAAGTGAGTGTGACACCGGGTGAGGCATCCCAAGTTGCTGAGCGCATGGGTTCTGCAAATGTCAGCAATATAAATAATCAAAGTTTTAATCTGTCCTGTTTCAACGATGAAAAAATGCAGTTAATTCGTCACATTAGTAGCCTCGGTGATGTGGTTAACGATATGCAAATTATGCCCCCACGACTTGATGAACTTTATAATCACTTTATGAATGGGGACGCCGTATGAAAATGTTATGGGTTCTCGCACAGAAAGAGTTACGTGATGGTTTGCGCAATCGATGGATTGCCGCCGCGATAATTTTACTGGGTACGCTGGCCCTGGCTCTTTCATTACTGGGGTCTGCTCCCACCGGTTCAGTGCGTGCTAGTGAACTGGATATCACGGTCATTAGCCTGGCAAGTTTGAGTGTTTACCTGATTCCATTAATTGCCCTGATGTTATCTTTTGATGCACTGGTAGGGGAGTTTGAACGGGGTACTATGATGTTATTGCTAACTTATCCAGTTACCCGTTGGCAAGTTATCATAGGTAAATTTATTGGCCATGTTTTAATTTTATTTGTCGCAATTTTTGCGGGTTATGGTGGGGCTATTCTTATCATGACTATGTTGACGGGTGGTAGTATCGAGGGCTGGCAAGCTTATGGCATTATGATGATAAGCTCATTGATTCTTGGTGCAGTTTTTATCGCATTAGGTTATTTACTCAGTGTATTAGTTAAAGAAAGAGCAACCGCTGCAGGCACAGCCATTGGGCTGTGGTTAGTATTTGTCGTGTTATATGATCTACTGTTATTTGCAGCCTTGTTGCTTGATGAGGGTCAGTTAATTGACCAACAGCTGTTTTCGATACTGATGCTGATAAGCCCGACGGATAGTTATCGAATTCTTAATTTGAGTCTGTTTGAAGGCGTGAGTCAGGCGGCGGGCATTGCGGGTATAGCCAGTGAAGCGGGTATGAGTGGTGCGCTTTTAATTAGCGTTATGTTGTTGTGGGTGGTTGTGCCTTTAATGACTACTTTGTTTGTGTTTCAGCGTCGTGAGCTGTAATTTTTCGATTAAAAGTTTCACTGCTGTCCTGTTAACCACTAGAGACATGAATTGGGGATGCCTGCCTAAGACCGTCACCCGCATGGAAGCGGGTGCCGAGCCACCAGGGAGGGTTTTACGGCGTGTCTTATGCAGGCATCCCCAACTCATGTCTCGAACAGGGTGAAATAACGGGGCAGCAGTGAAAAAATTTTAAAAATGTAGGAGTAGTATGTATAAATTTAGTTCGCTAATGTTGTTTTTACTGTTAGTTGCCTGTGAAAAAAATCTGCCAGTTGAAATACCATCCGCACAGAAGCTGACCCGTGAGGCGAATGGTTATTATTGTTTGATGACCGTGGTTAACCATAATGGGCCTAAAGGTCAAATTATTTTAACGGATAAAAAAGTGCTGTGGTTTACCTCGGTGCGCGATACAATTTCATTTACCCTGTCTCCTGAAGAACCAAAAAATATCGCGGCTATTTATGTTAATGATATGTCAGAGGCTAATTGGGATGATCCAGGGGCAGATAACTGGATTGATGCGACAAAGGCCTGGTATGTTTTAGGGAGTAATCGCTCGGGAGGTATGGGGGCACCTGAAACAGTGCCGTTTGCTACAAAAGCAAAAGCCGAACTGTTTGTCAGTAAAGAAGGGGGAAGGGTTTATTCCTATTCTTCAATTCCTCAGGAATATATTATGGATATTTCAGCTAATTAGTGTTTGTTATTAGATTTAAAACATAGAAAATCAAAAGAAAACGTAAATGAACACAAATTTTTTTAGTCCGCCGAAGACGGACTAACCGATAAAGTTTTTGCTTTTATTTGAGTTCATTTGCGTTTCTTTTTCTTTTAACAATTTTCATTGCTGTCCCGTTAAAAGAAATTAGTTTATGTTTAAACCACACTGTAATGCGTTTAAAGATTATTTCACTTTGATCGAGACATGAATTGGGGGTGCCTGCCTAAGACACGCCGTAAAACCCTTCCTGGTGGCTCGACACCCGCGTCCATGCGGGTGACGGTCTTAGACAGGCACCCCATGTTTCTGGTGGTTAACGGGACAGCAATGAAAAATTATACAAATTTACACGCCTCTATTTATAGCTCACCAAATTCATCAACATCAGTCACCCAGTAAATGCCTTTGCATTTGAAAGTGCAGTCTGTACTTCGTAAGTTATCTAATAAAGATTTAATTTTTTCATCGTTAATAATTACATCAAGCCGTACCTGGGGGACATAGCCTACCACCTTATCCCTGGCCGATAAAAAACTATCTTTTTCTACATGTGAACTGTGCTCTTCAATATGGTTAAACATGAAGGTTTCCAGTTGCTGACTACGTAAGTAATCAGCTAAACCCTGCTGTAGTGATTCATGTACGACTATGGAAAGTTTTTTCATGATTTGGCCTCAATTCTTTTTTCAAGTTTTTCTTCCATCCAGGCATATAGTGTTGGAAGCAAAATTAGCGTCAGCAGGGTTGATGTAAATAGACCACCAATCACGACAACCGCAAGGGGTTGTTGTAGTTCAGAGCCGGGCCCGGTTGCAGTGAGTAATGGTAGCAAACCAAAACTGGCAATGAGTGCGGTCATTAAAACGGGCCTGAGTCGTCTTTCTGCACCTTTTTTAACTGATTCAATTAAACCCAGGCCAGTCTGTCTTAGCTGATTGAAATAACTGACCATTACCACACCGTTAAGTACGGCAACACCGAATAATGTAATGAAGCCAACGGATGCAGGAACGGACAGGTACAGACCCGAGAAATATAAACTAACTATACCGCCAATCATGGCGAATGGAATATTCAGTAAAATAAGCCCCGCCTGTAACATGGATCTGAAAGTTGTAAACAATATAATAAAAATCAAAATGATTGCGACAGGAATGACTTGTGTAAGGGTTTTAGCTGCACGTTGCTGGTTTTCAAACTGACCACCGAATGTCACGTAATAGCCAGCAGGTAATGTAATATTCTGTTTGATACTGTTTTGTACTTCATTAACAAAACTGACTACATCACGATTTTCAACATTTGACTGGATAACCACCTGGCGTTTAGCCGACTCACGTATAATCTGTATTGGTCCATCGACCACTGTGACCTTGGCCAGTTTGTTAAGTGGTACCTTGTTTCCATTAGGTATACTTACCAGCATTTTTTTAATGACATTCGCTGAGTTGCGATGTTTTTTGTCATAGCGTATTAGCACGCTAACAGGTCGATTGTTTTCCAGAATTTCAGTGACTACATGTCCACCGATGGCAGTTTCAACCAGAATATTAATATTTTCTACATTAATTCCATAGCGTGATATGGCTTTCTGGTTAATATCGATCTGTAAATATTTCTGACCTGATATATCGGTTCTAAAAACATCTACTGAGCCTTCAATGTTTTTGACCAGCGCTTCAATTTCAGCGGCTTTCTGAACCAGTATGGCAAGGTCATCACCATAGAGTTTAATGGCCATTGCCGAACGCACACCGGTTAGCATTTCAGAAACACGCATATCTATGGGTTGGCTGAACGCATAATCAATACCTTCAAACTGATCCAGTTTTTTACGTAAATTTTCTTGAAACTCTTTAAGTGAAATATTCCATTCATCTCGCGGTTTTGTCACCAGAAAATTATCTGTCTGATTTAAACCCATGGGGTCCATACGAAGTTCATCTGCACCGGTACGCGATGTAACACCAATTACCTCAGGTAATTCCATCATGGCTTTCTGAATGGGGGCATCAGCTTTGAGTGAATTTTCCAGTGTTATGCTGGGATTTTTTTCCAGTAAAATTACCGTGCTACCTTCATCCATGGTGGGCATAAACTCTTTACCAATCTTGTTAAATAAGGGGGCAGTCGCAACAAGTCCCACTATTGCAATGCCAACTGCAATTTTTCTATAACGCAGGGCCCAGTTCATTACCGGAAGATAAATAAATTTTAATCCGCGCATTAAACGTCCTTCTGTTTCCACACGTGACTGTTGATGAACTTTCATAAAAAAGCTGGCAAGTACAGGTATAACGGTTAACGACAGTAACAATGAGCCAATAAGCGCAAAACTAATGGTGATAGCTAAGGGCGTAAACATTTTTCCTTCCAGCCCGCTAAGACTGAACAGGGGAAGAAATACCGCAACAATAATTAATATGCCTGAAATAACCGGTGCCGAAACTTCGAGCACCGCACGATAAATTAAATGTAAACGATTAAGGCCATGTGAACCTTTGCTGAATTGTGTGTGAATGTTTTCAACCACCACCACTGCAGCATCAACAAGAATGCCTATAGCAATAGCCAGCCCCCCCAGAGACATCAGGTTTGCCGAAACACCAAAAACTTTCATCATGATAAAGGTAAATAAAACTGACAGAGGTAGAATCATCGCTACAGTTAATGCACTACGGGTATCACCCAACATAATAATCAAAACCAGAAACACCAGTATTACCGCTTCACCCAGTGCTTTTTCAACCGTCCACACGGCCTTGGTGATTAAATCAGTCCTATCGTAAAATGCTTTTATATGAACACCTTCTGGCAGAATGGATTTTAGTGCTTGAAGTGCATGTTTGGTATTTTCTACTGCTTTTAAGCTATTTGCGCCTTTACGTAATAATACCAGACCGGTTACCGCTTCGCCTTTGCCATCAGCGGTGACACCACCATATCGAGTCATGCTTCCATTACGGACATCTGCTACATCACTAATATGTAATGGAACACCATAACGTGTGCGGATGCTTATATTTTTAATGTCTTCTGCATCGTGTAATTTACCCAGGGTGCGCACCAGTAATACTTCATTATTTCTATTAATTCGATCACCGCCTGCATTGCGATTATTCTTCGCGAGTGCAGTTTCAATCTCATCAATACTAATGCCGTGTTTTACCAGTGCATCTGGTTTAATGATCACTTCATAATTGCGAACTTCACCACCCAGTGAATTAATATCTGCAACACCTTCAACCTGTCGTAGGCGAGGTCTGATGACCCAGTCCTGCAGGTCACGTAATTGTTGACGGGTATAGTTATCACCGATAATACGATACATATATATTTCACCCAGTGGTGTGGTAATGGGTGCGAGCCCACCTTCAACCCCATCGGGTAAAGATGCCCATACCTGGTTAAGGCGTTCATTCACCAGGTTACGCGCATGATAAATATCCACACTATCTTCAAAGTCGACAACGATAACACTTAAAGCATATTTAGTTGTTGACCTGAGCACTTTTTGCCCGGGTATTCCCTGCATTTCTGTTTCAATCGGAAAGGTGATGCGTTGCTCAACTTCTGTAGGTGACATGCCTGGTGCTTTAATAATAATTTGTACCTGGGGGGATGAAATATCAGGGAAAGCATCAATCGGTAAATTTTTAAAAGACCAGAAACCCGCAGCAGAAATACCTAATGTGATAAGCACAATCATTAATCGTTGAATCAGGGCGAAACGTAAAATAGTTGATATCATGTTATTGCCCCCCGATGCTGTTAATACTTGCTTGAGAATTATTAACGGTAATGAATTTACCTGCATACAGGTTTATATCGGCTAGCTCAACCCAGGACTGGTAAACTAAATTAAGGTATTGCATATGTGAATCAAAATAAGTGCTATTGGCATCAACTAAAGACAGAATATTTAGCTCACCACTGATAAAGCCCTTTTCACTCAATACAAGCATTTTAGTAGCCGGTTTTAATACTTTCTTTTTGTACTCAGAAGTTTGTTCAATAATGTGATTAAGGTGAGTAAAACTTTGGTTTAAATTAATTTGTAAGCTGCGTTTTAAACGTCCCAGCTCAATTCGTTGTTGGCTGGCATTGTAACTTGCTTTGCTAATCGCGGTGCTTTTTCTGTCATGAATAGGAATTTCTATATTAAACATAACACCATAAACATTTTCTGTGCCACTTGAAAAATTTTCCCGTAATCTATTAATACTGACTGATGGGTCTTTCATTGTCGAGCTGCGCACAAGATCTATTTTATAAGTTGCGGCCTGTAAATTTTGTAGCTGACTGGAAAGTAGCGGGTGTTTGTTCTGTAGCTGGGTTAAGGTTGCAAGTTCAGGTAATACTGAAACAGGTAATAAGTCAGGCACATTAATTTTATCAGCAGGATTAATACCCAGCAATTTATAGAATTCTGTAAGGGTCTCCTGAAGTTTGCCCTCAGCTGCAGCGGCGGATTGATGCGCTTTCTCCTGAATAATATTGAGGCGCATTTTTTCTAATGGGGATAAATAACGCACCACGCTACCACGATTGTTTTTAACAGAAGAGTCATTGAGCTTGTCTGCTAATTTTACGCGATTTTCAGCTAAATTATATGTTGCAGTTGCAAGTTGTAATTCGTAAAAAATTTTAGCAACACGATTTTGTAGTAACAATGTGGTGTTACTTTTAGAGTGTTTTGCGGCACTAAGGTACGCTTCTGCAACTGATTTATGGTGCTTAATGCGGGATAAAGGTATATCCTGGCTAATGGTTATTTCAGAAAGTCCATAACTACCAGAACCATCGTTACGGCCTATCTGGTTATCGACTTTTAGCTCAATGCTGGGGTCAGGCCACAGGCCTGATAATTGTAACTCTGCATCGCGAACACTAATTTCAGCTGCTGACTTTTTTAGTTCGGGAGAAGTGGACATGGCCTGGGCTATGCTGCTTTGCATCGTCCAATGTTGTGATGCGTTTGCTTCTGAGGTATATGTTAGTGTTGTTAATACAGAATATACCAAACCATAATATACTGGAGAAATGAATTTTAAGCCCATCTAAAAAGCTCCTAAATGTAAATTCTTATGTGTTATAACTAAGCTATAAATCTTAATTAATAATCGTGTAACGAAATTAAGTATTAATTTCGCGACTTAAATCATCAGCGTTTTGCTGAAAATAAAAGGAATTTTCAGGAGTTTATTGAGGTGGTGCTCTGAGGGTTGGTGTACCAAAAAAGGGTAGTTCGAGTGTGGTGTGCGTGTTTTTTATTCGCGAAACAGAAATTGGAATGAATATAGCAATAACCAGTGCCAGCAGTAAAAAAATGGTCAGTATATTCGGTGCGTTGTTATCAATTTTCAGCATGCTGTCAGGGCTAACTTCTATTTCACCGGCAGCATCAATATTAATAAGACCATTAGATAGTGATGTGATCGATACTGAAAAGCCATGATCTGCGGTGGCAGCCGCTTCTTTTGTGTGTATATGTAACTCAATAAATGACAGGAACAACAAAATACTGATCATGTACATGATCAGTATTTTGATAGAAAGCTGTTTGCCAGGTTTAAGTTTCATATTTTTTTATTGGTTAATCAATTCCAGTTGTTAGACGTGGGTTGAGGTATAAAGTTCAAGTATTAGTATTGGGCAATGTTAGGAGTATACCTGCATTCTTAAGGTATAGCCTTTTGAAGGCTAGTTCCTATTAGTTTCTGTTCAGTAACGGAAATCTATCAGGTGTTATTAGAACAGGTCAAGGTGTATTTACGGATATGAGTCTAGATTTAACCTTATATAATGTGGATAATGCCTTGAAATGACTGGGTGTTTTTGTTTGCTATGAATGTCTAAAACGGTTATTCAAATCAAAAGCATTTTTTTGTCTTTTATTGAAAATAGCAATATGTACAAAGGGGTGATGAAAATTGTCTGTAATTGCAAAAGTTATATCACAGAATATTTTCTTCAATCAGCTGGGGTCCCAAATGTAAATATTTTGTAGTTTTACGTTTAACCAAAATATCTTTATAAAGGTAGTTTGCTTTTTCCGGGCTAATATCGAGTTTTTCAGCCAGTTCGTTTTCTGTTTTTCCATTATTTAAATACCACAATGCAATGTCCATTTTTATATAGGGTAAGGCAAAATAAAATTCATCCTGTCCCTGCTCAAGACTATAAGTGTCCGTAGTCGGTGTTGTATTACAAATTGCATCAGGTAAACACAGGTGTTTGGCCATGGCGTATACCTGGGATTTATATAAATGGGCAATGGGTTTTATATCCGCTGCGCCATCACCATTTTTTACAAAAAAACCCTGGTCATATTCAAGTCTGTTGGGTGTGCCAATAACCGCATAATTAAGCCTGTCGGCATGGAAATACTCAAGTGTTTTTCGTATGCGTTGTTTATGGTTTGTGGCTGCAACAATGGTTAAATAAGCTTTTAGAGGTAGCATTTCCTCATAACGTTCACCCTGTGGGTTTTCCACTACAATATTATAATGATTTATCTGTCCATCAATACCGCCGACAATGACAATTTTATTTTTCCACTCGTTGGTGTATTCGGGGAATACCTGTCGAATAGCATCATCACGCCATTGATAACAGCCTATGGCATCTAACGTGGGTGCAATATTATTAATTGTATACTCAATGCCCAGATGCTCCGCTAATAGTTTTCCCAGGTCTCCACTATTAGATGATGAGTCTTTTTCTGGCATGAGTAATCCGTATACTTTTTTTGCCCCCAGTGCTTTTACTGCCAATGCTGTACAAACCGAACTGTCGATGCCACCTGACATGGCAATGACAAAACCACGACGATGTAGGTTCTGACTCAGAATCTGTCGCATTTTTTCTGTGATTTTTTCAAGCTCATTGTCAAAATCAATTGCCAATGCCGGATCTAAATCATATATATTTTCATTCATTTTATTATCTCCAGTTAGCTTTTTAATTTATATCTTTTTATTTTCCCGCTTGCAGTTTTTGGTAGTTCATTTATCCATTTTATTTCTCTTGGAATTTTATGGGCGGGTAAGTATTCATTGCAGTGTTTTTTAAATTCTAATAAATTAGCTTTTGATTCGTCACCTACAATAAACGCTTTTAATTTTTGCCCTAGAATTTCATCATCAATTCCAATAACCGCGCATTCACTTATAAAATTTAGCTTATTAATAACTTCTTCTAATTCCTGGGGATGAATTCGATGGGCACCTACTTTTATCATGTCACTATTACGCCCTTCGAGAAAAATGTAACCATCAGCATCCAGATAACCCAGGTCACCTGTTTTTAACCAGCCATTATTTAATACCTGTTGAGTCGCATGTGGGTTATTCCAATATCCCTGCATTATGCTTTTGCCATAAACATAAACTTCCCCTTTTGCATATGCGGGCAACTTGTCACCATGTTCATCCCGAATTTCTATTTTCACATGATCAATAGCAATACCAGCAGATCCAGCTTTACTTTTTAATGACTGGGGAGGTAACCAGCTTATACGGGCTGATGCTTCTGTCTGGCCATACATAATATATAACTGAGTATCTGGATTTAATGCTTTGATAAGTTGCTCAGTTAGTTTTTTACCCATGGGGCCGCCTGCCTGGGTGATATACCTGAATGGAGGAGGATTATCTTTCCAGTCTGAGCGTGTTAAAAGTAAACTATATGTTGAAGGCACGCCGGAAAATCCTGATGGTTCGTATTTTCGCATGTCATTGACAATTTGTTGTGGGAATGCCAGTGAGCCTGTAAGAATAATTTTGGCACCAACACACAGATGCGTGTGCAATACAGAATTTCCATAACTATAATAAAAGGGCAAGGCATTGACGATGCTGTCAGCGCTTGATAAATTTAGATATTTAACAATATCACGTGTATTACACATTAAGTTGCCGTGGCTTAATAAAACACCTTTAGGGTTACCGGTGGTTCCTGATGTGTAGATTATTTGAGCTAATGTAGACTCGTTTGCTTCATAGCTGTCGCTATTAGCTTGATTACAAAATTCATCTTTCCAGATATTAATATCAGTGATGCTTTTGTCATCCAGTACAATCGTTTTAATGCCAGAGCTTTTTAATGATTTTTTATTTTTATCATCCAGTTTTTCTACCAAAATACATTTTGACTGGCATTGATTAATTAGTTTTTCAATTTCGTGAAACTTCGATTGAGCATTGAGTGCGACTACAATTGCGCCTGACTTCCATATTGCATAGAATGCAATAACATAATTTATAGAGTTATCAATTACTAATGCAACTCGTTCCCCTGGTTTGATTCCTGTCGCTGTTAAATAGTCAGACACTTTAGATACTCTGTGTTTAAGTTCAGAGTATGACAGCTCTTCAGTATAGGTTTGCAATGCGGTTGTATCAGCATGCAAATCGCATATGCTTAGAAACTGGTTTATAAGTGTGTCTTTGTACATAATGCAATCGTTTTTTAATTAATGTCTTATCAAAAAATAACTCACTAATGTGTTTTGTTTTCTATAAAGGCTAATAAATTATTGATTGAATCAAGATTGCTCGGAATCATCTCATTGGGCATTACCTTAATTGATAGCTCTTCATCGAGAAAATATATCAGTTCAAGTATGCCCATAGAATCCAGCATCCCACTATCCAGAAAAGAATCTGCGTTATTTAACTTGCTCTGATCATCTGTGAACAGATAATTTTCCAGAATATAATTTCTTAATAAGTCCTTTGTGTTAACGGTAACTTCATTCATGATGACTTCCTGATTAGTTTGTTAATTAATAAACTGATCTATAACTATCTGAGTCGAAATTATACCAACCAGCGCCTGTGATTCTGTTAATGTTAAGCCTCTACCCGAATCTGCTTTTTTTAATAAAAACCTGACCTTAGTACTATCAAATAAACCGTTTACTTTTAACTCGTCCGGGCTTAGATAATGGCGTAGTTCCTCACTCAGGTGTTCACCCGTCATTGCCTTCATATCGGGTGCTCGGTATGGCTGCTTATGTCTAACAATTATTTCTTCTGGTAAATACTTCGCCATTGATTTTTTCAATAAATTTTTTTCGTTCAAGGCTTTCATCTTGTATTTAGGTGGAATACGACTGGCAAACTCAATGACATGATGATCAAGAAATGGAAATCGCCCTTCAACAGAATTTTTAGCCAGCATCCTGTCTCCCTGTGAAGTTAAAAGATAACCTGGCATCAGTGATCTGGACTCAATATACTGATAACGATTAAATCGATGCATTTGATTTAATTTTTCTGGGAAAGATTTTTTTATGATGTCCAGAGAATTTCCACTCAGGTCATTATTAAGCTCATCTGAATAAAACTGTTTGGCTTTTGCAGTGGTTGTCCAGCGTGGCAGGTGAGAAAAAAGAATATTGTCAGGTTCTTCAAGTGCTTCGCCAAAAAAACGTTTTAGATAGGTTGCCTGATCACTATCTGGTAATGTTAGATAGGGATACAATTTTTTTAATAACAGGGGCCTAAATCGGGATTGGGGGTTTACCGACCAGAAATGCCTTACCTTGGCTTCTTTAAAAATGTCATAACCACCCAGAACTTCATCGGCGCCTTCTCCCGTTAGTACTACCTTATAATTATTGCTATGAACCAGGGAAGATAATAGCCCCATGGGTACCGGTGCAGTCCTTAAAATTGGGGTTTCTGTATGATAAAGGGTTTGTTTAATATTCCTGGCTATATCCTGAGTTTTTATCATCAGGTGACTGTGTTCAGCGTGTAGGTGTCTGATTAAAGATGACTGATAAGTTTTTTCATCAAAATCTGTGTCATTAAAATTAAGTGAGAAGGTTCTTAATGGTACATTACCGTAGTGATGAATCATTGCCACAAGGACAGAAGAATCCAGCCCCCCTGATAAATAAGCGCCTACGGGTACATCGGCTCTTAATCGAATTTTAGTTGCTGAGATAAGTAAGTCATGTAACTCTTCCGCCTGTTGTTCTTCACTGGTTTGCCAGAAATCCCTGCTATTAAATTCCCAGTCCCAGTACTGGTACTTTTCGAGTTTGTTGTTTTCCAGGACAATGAGTTGCCCTGGTGATACTTCGTAGATATTTTTAAAAAAGGTATTGGGGCTCACCGGCGCCCAGAAAGTAAATATCTGGTCGAGTGCCTCCTTATTAATTTCCAGTCCATTGCTCAAGGCGGGTTTTAATGCCTTTATTTCACTGGCAAAAACCAGTCGCCCATTATCCTGGGTAAAATAAAGTGGGCAAATTCCAACCCTGTCCCTGATTAATATCAGTCGTTTGTAATTATCGTCCCATAAGCCAATTGCAAACTGGCCATTGAGTTTCTGTACAAAATCCAGTCCATATTCCTGGTACATCTGAATAATTACTTCAGTGTCTGAATGGGTTTTAAAGTGGTGGCCTTTTTTGATGAGTTCTTCACGTAACTCAATGTAATTGAATATCTCTCCATTAAATACCAGACTTATATCACCCGAGGCGCTATGCATGGGTTGGTGCCCATTAGAAAGATCGATAATACTGAGTCGCCGATGGGAAAGCCCCACGCCTTCCCTGCAAAAAACACCGTTATCATCTGGGCCACGATGAGCTAGTTTGTCCGCCATTGCTTTAAGTACGGATTCTGTAACGGGCTTGCTTACACTGGCTGAGGATTGAACTAATCCTGCGATTCCACACATTAGGTTTTTCCTATAATCCAACCACACATAATGTCATTTTTTTAATATTACATTTTATTTCAAAGTCGCAACCCCAAGACAAAATATAAAATTTGCATACAAACAAAAAAAGCTAACTTAACTAACAACTTCTTACATAAATTCTATGAGTTTTATTATAAATAAGGTTGACTAGTATCAAATAGACTACATAAACAGGATTTATATAGATTCTTAAATGTGCCTGCCTGTTTGAGAGCCTTAGCCGAGCATTTTAAAAACAGGATATCAGGTTTGTATTTACTGTTGTTAGCAGAAGAAGCTTGGCACAGCCAACGATCTGATTGATTTAAATCATGGTGAAAATTATGAAAATTGATTAAATAAATAGATAGTGGTTTATAAATAATCGTAGTTAAAAGTATGGGTTGGAATATTTAGAAAGACTTTATAGTTGTTTGTAAATTTTATAGTTGTTTGTAAATAAAGAGCCGATCTATATACCTTGAGAGAGTAGCAAAGGAAGGAACTCCTCAATTGTGTTTGAGCACTGAAGTGTTACTGCTTATCCAGCACAATAATTAAATGATAAAAGAGAAGAAGTAAATGTTTGCCTGTAACAAAATAGGACACTTGGTTTTGGTGACACTGTGGATGCAGCTTTATGCATTCACAGTTCAGGCAGCTGTACCCGTTATTACTGAAGGAGCCAGTAGTACAGTGACCATGGACGAAGACAGTAGTCCGCTTGCTTTCGATCGGACCCTGAATGCTACGGATGCAGACTTACATACCTTGAGCTGGAGCATTAGCGTTGCTGCTATTGAAGGTGTGGCCAGTGCATCGGGCACAGGAGTGACCAAGGTTATAGGCTATACGCCGAATGCTAATTATAACGGTACAGACAGTTTTACTGTGCAGGTGTCAGACGGTATTGACTCTGCAACGCATGTAGTTAATGTAATAATCAATCCCCAGAATGATGTGCCAACCGGCAGTGTCATTGTCAGTGGTGTCCCCACCGAAGACCAGCTCCTGAATGCATCTAATAGCCTGGCTGATGACGATGGCATAGGCTTAATCAGCTACCAGTGGCAACGGGATAGTGTCGATATTGCTGGTGCAAGCGATCCCAGTTACACCCTGGGAGATGACGATGCTGGCACACTGATCACGGTAATCGCCAGCTATACCGATGGTGGCGGTACCGATGAAGTTGTAAGCAGTAGCAGTGTAGGCCCCATTGAAAATGTGAATGACCTTCCCGGTGGCAGTGTGGCTATTGATAACATGACACCCAGTGAAGGGGATGTTTTAACTGCGAGCAACAGCCTGACCGATGCGGATGGCATGGGTCTTGTCAGTTATCAATGGCAGCGGGATGGCAGCGATATCGGCGGTGAAACTACAGCAAACTATACCACCGTACAGGATGATGTTGGTTTTGCTATTCGCGTTGTGGCCAGTTATACGGATTTGCAGGGTACCCTTGAGAATGTACCCAGTTTAGCTACCGCATTGGTCATTAATGTAAATAACGCACCCACCGGCAGCGTTAACATCAGTGGTATTGCTACCGAAGACCAGCTCTTAGGTGCCTCGAATACCCTGGCGGATGCGGATGGTATGGGCCTGGTCAGTTACCAGTGGCAACGGGATAGTGTCGATATTGCTGGTGCAAGCGATCCCAGTTACACCCTGGGAGATGATGATGTTGGTACGCTGATTACAGTGATAGCCAGCTATACTGATGGTGGAGAGACTGATGAATTTGTAAGCAGTAGCAGCGTGGGCCCTATTGTAAATGTGAATGATCCGCCACTCATAACGAATATACCATTTGCCAGTGCACCTATTAATACCTCCTACAGCTTTATGCCGATTGTTGAAGATCCTGACGCAGGTGACACAACAAACTTTACCCATAATGCCTCATTACCAGCATGGTTGAGTTTTAACCCCACGACGGGAGGACTATCGGGTACGCCTACCATTGCGGATGTGGATTCGGTTGTGAGTGGCAATATAACAGTGACAGACGCAGCATCCGCATCGGGTCTGGTGAGTTTCACAATTACCGTTATTGGTTCAAATTCAGCCCCGGTCATCAGTGGCTCGCCGTTAACCACAATAGCGGAAGATGCTGATTATAGTTTCACCGTATCTAGTACAGATCCCGATATTGCTGACACCGCGACCTATTTTCTGCAAAACAACCCTGGCTGGATGAGCATTGATGAGTCCACCGGCCAGGTGAGTGGTGTGCCCTTAAATATTGATGTGGGTATCCTTGAAAATATTATTGTGGGTGTCCGGGATTCGGCGGGTGTAGAGGATAGTCTTACATTTAGTGTAACGGTTTCCAATACGAATGATCCCCCTGAGGTCACCAGCACCGCTGGTTTAGTCGCTGCAGAAGATGCGTTATACAGTTATACCATCATAGCTAGTGATATAGATGTGGGGGATAGCCTGACCTACAGTGCGCCGGCATTACCGGACTGGCTTAGCTTCGATGCGAGTAGCCAGTTATTAACCGGTACACCCGGTGATGCTGATTTAGGGAGTCACGGGGTTACCCTGCGTGTCAACGATGGTACTGTGTCGGTGGAACAAAGTTTTACTGTTTCAGTCACGGGGCATAATGACTCACCCACTATCAGTGGTACGCCGGGAACAGTGATCAGTGAAGGCCACCTCTATACTTTTACACCAACAGCCAGTGATCCGGATATTAGTAATATCCTGAGCTTTACTATTATCAATCAGCCGGAGTGGGCCAGTTTTGATACTACTACAGGTACCCTGAATGGTACGCCTTCAACTGCCGATATAGGTAGCACTTCAGGCATTATTATAGGCGTGAGTGATGGAATAGTGACGGTTAATCTACCTGCCTTTGATCTTGCCGTGGTAGATAATAACCCCCCCGTTGTCACCCCGCCTGCCGATATCACGATTAATGCGATGGGACTGTTTACCCGGGTGGATTTTGGTGTGGCGACGGCCGTGGATAGTCTGAATGGTAGTTTGTTAGCGAGCCCTGATCTGGATATTTATCTGCCACCGGGACATCACACGGTGACCTGGTCAGCTACTGATTTAGCTGGAAACATGGGTTTTGCAACCCAGGAAATCAATGTTATTCCACTGGTGGAATTTGCAAGCAGTCAGGTGAGTGCTGAGGGTAGTTCGGTTACGGTTAGGCTGGTTCTTAATGGCCCGGCAGCGAATTATCCAGTGACAGTCCCTTTCACCGTGAGTGGCACAGCAACATCAGGTAGCGACCATAATTTGACGAATGGTGCCGTCACTATCAATAGTGGCACTGAAGCGAGTATCAGTTTTAATGTATTGGCTGATGATATAGCAGAAGGGGTTGAGATCATTATCATCTCCATCGGCTCAGTTACTAATGCCATAGTTGGCAGGCAGGCTACGCATACGGTTGAATTAGTGGAGGGGAATATGGCTCCGCAAGTTACCCTGATGGCTGAACAGCTGAGCAGGCCTACCCATGTAGTGAGCCAGGCAGATGGGTTTGTGACGGTGAGCGCTGTGATTTTAGATGTGAATAGTCATGATGCACACAGTTATGACTGGAGTGCTACGGATAATGCACTTGTGGACAATGATGGCATAATCAGTAATGGGGTATTCAGCTTTAATCCCCTGGATGTAAACCCGGGAGTTTATATGCTTAAAGTCGTTGTCAGTGATGGAATTTTAACGGGTGATGCTGAGTTGATGCTGGAGATTGTTGTTGATGCACCTCTGTTATCCCTGACCAGTGACAGTGATAATGATGGGATAGCTGATGCGATTGAGGGCTATGGTGATGTGGATAACGATGGCATAGCAGATTATCTGGATGCTATTGATGCCCGGAATGTACTGCAGGGTCTGGCAGCAAATCAATTTCTGATGGAAGTTGAGACGGGCCTTGTTTTATCACTGGGCAGCGTTGCCTTTCAGGCTAAAGTTAATAAGGCTGGTGTATCTACAGCAGATGTTATTGCTTACGGTAATGACGGAAGTGCAACAGCCGATGAGTTGACCAATCTGGGTGGCCTGTTTGATTTCATGATATCCGGCTTACCGGTTGCCGGTGACTCGGTTCGGGTCGTTTTACCTCATCTAAGAAAAATACCCGCTAATGCGATATATCGAAAATTACTGCCGACGGGTTGGGGTGATTTCAAGGTAGACAGCAAAAACAGCATCTCTTCAGCGCCTGGTTTGCATGGCTACTGCCCACCGCCGGGAGATATCGCATATTCCCCAGGTCTGATCACGGATTATTGGTGCGTGCAGTTAGTTATAGAAGATGGTGGTGGAAATGATGCGGATGGTCTGGCTAATCATCGTATTACTGATCCGGGTGGTGTAGCACGTTCGTTTGTAGACGAGCCTTTGGACGATACAGTCACGGTAAAGGTTGATAGTGGTGGTGGGGTATGGCATCCGTTGATGCTTCTGCTGGGAATTTTTCTCAGGTCTTTGCGCTTAACAGACAAGGATATAAAAAAATGAAAAACATACAGATGACAGGTTTTATTATTTTGTTATTAATCAACAGCTCTGCACTGGCGGGTCAGTGGATGGTTGGAGGAAGCCTGGGTATGGCCTGGGGCAATGCAAGTGGTGGCGAGTTGAATGATCAACTACTCAGCAGGGGGATTAATGCGACGATTAATAATATTGACAGTAACCGCATTATGGCGCAGATATTTGCAGGTTACGAATACCTGCCGCGATGGGGTGTTGAGCTGGGATATGTGGATCTTGGGGATGTTAGTGCGTCGATAAACGGAACTATCACCGGCGTAAATGACTACTTTGCAAGGGGGCAGGATATCTACCCGCAGACCGCAACGGGTTGGCAGTTGTCCAGTGTATATCGTTACCCTGTGAGTGGCTCGTTGCAGTTGACTGGCCGGGTGGGTGTTTTTAACTGGACAACAGACTATACATTAGAGAGTAACACTGTTTCACAGGACGTAAATGAGGATGGTACTGATATTAGTTTTGGTATGGGTCTGGAATCAGCAAGCTGGATTAAACAGGGGGGGATTGTCAGGCAGTTAAACTGGGAGCGTTACAGTATTAATGGTGAAAATATCGATGTATTAACTATAGGTGTTTCCTACCGTTTTTGATTTTTAAGGTGAGGGAGTTTTAATTTTAAATAGCATGGCTAAATTTTGAGTTAGTCATATTTAAAGCAGACTCTGGAGTGATGGATAATTGTAAAAATTGTGGTCTGTTTAGAAACTGGGAAGCATTTTTCAAGTCGTTTTTTTATAAAAATAGACAGTGGAGATATTACCGCAACTGTGTTGATCTAAAGCAATATTAAATTCTTAATAATGAGTTAAAAATTAAGTAGTTATAAATATATTAAACAGTATATACGGGTGATGAATGTAAGTGGACTGAATGCAAAATATCAAGTAAGTGTCTCTACTTTATTTTTTGTGTGAGTGTTTGTTTTATGTAAATTGCCTGTACTTACCGAACTGAGGTCATCTGCATCTAATCATACCAGCGTATAGCTTGTTGGATTGAAAGTAGCTGGATTTAAATCAGGGAGGGTAAGTTTATTGACGTCTTTAGCCGAGAGAAATTACTCGCGGTCGTTAATGCTAAAGGAGTAAATGATGAAATCACTAGACATTATACCTTTTACAGGTCATAGCCGATTTTGGCTGTTCTTAATTAATCTCCTACTTTTGCTTTTCCTTTCGTCATGCTCTTCTTCAGATTCTCCAGGGACGTTTACACCCCAGAATAACCTTGAGGGTAAGGTGTTTGTTTTTGGTGCACAGGTTGATGGTGCGGGTGATTTAGTGTTGTATATTAATGGTACAGATCTCAGTGGAAACCCTTTAACAGTGGCCGACCTGCAAACTGCCAGCGTCACGGTTGGTGATACACCCGCTTATAATAATAATCAACCTGAACTGGAAATAATAGAGGTGAATGATGGGGATAATTTTCTTTCACTAAGCCTGCTAACTGATTACTCGAACAGTACGGATGATGAGCTAGATGATATCGCCACTCTCTATGAGCAGTTACTGGATAACCTGCCTCTGGTTTATGAAGCACAGGTAATCACTTTCTCCAGTAACTATGATTTGAAACTGGACTGGACTGATGCTTTTACTGATTTATCTGCGATAGAAGCGGCGGTGGCACTTACACATGAACCAAGAGATAGAACCGCTCTCTTTGACAGTATGGGCTTTGCTTTAGAAGGTGACCTTATTGTTGATGGTGATGGGCTCATTGAGCGATGCCGCCCCGCCCATATGTTGGTGGTGTTTACCGATGGTGAAGAAAATGAATCGAGTATATATACAGATAAAAACATACTGACTTCGCTTATTAATGACGACGCAGCAACGGTCATCATGCTGGGTACCAGCACGGCTGATTCAGCTGAACTTTTAAGTTTGGCAGGAGATCATGGTGCTGTTGTTCAGGTTAACAATGCGGCAAGCCTGGTTGCCGAGGTGGCTAACTGGTCACTATCGTTACAGAACATGGTTAAGTTAACCCTGAAGGCTTCTACTGGTTTTGCAGGTGAAACCGTGAGCATTACCATTGGTACACAAACCACAGCCGTGGTTGACCCCAGTCAGTTACTTTGTACGCCACAATGAATCGACCGGTGGTTTTTTAAGAGCCAAGCGTTTAAGTTTTTAAGATGTATATAAATCATCAGCCGCAACTGGTCTTGATGGCATACAAACATCATGTTGACTGAGATTTTAGGAGATGAACTTGACGAGATTAAATAAAAGAATAGCCAATGTTTAATCGTATTCTGGTGGTTTGTGTTGGAAATATCTGCAGGAGTCCAATGGGCGAAGCTTTGTTTATTCATGCGCTTAACGAGGCAGGGCTAAGTGCTGTAGATGTAAGGTCAGCTGGCCTGGATGCACTGGTGGGGCACCCGGCCGATAAGGTGGTTTTACGTTTGATGCAAGAGCAGGGAGTCGATTTATCGGCTCATCGTGGTCAACAACTGAATCGTGATATTTTACATTGGGCAGATCTGGTGCTGGTGATGGATAAGGCGCAGAAACGTTCCATAGAATCCTGGGAACCCGGTGCACGGGGTAAGGTTTATCGGATAGGTAAGTGGGGTGATTTCGATGTGCCTGATCCCTATATGCAAGAAGATAAAAAATTTGAAACCGCTCTCGAACTAATTGCAAAAGGAGTTTCAGATTGGGTTCCGAAGCTTAAAGGATAAGTGGTTAAAATGATAAAAATAATTTTTGTTATTTTTCTGATACTGGCTATAAGTGGCTGTGCCATTGCGCCAGGGATGACGATGTATGACGAGCCATCTTCGCAACCAGATGTCTATAAAACCGATTCAGGTTTAGTGATTGTGCCAATTACGGCAGAACTGATCTATAAGCAGGCCAACGAAAATAAGCGGGAGTTTTCCTCTGTATTAGTGACGCAAAGAAAAAAAGAATTGCAGCGTTATAAATATAAAATTGGTCCAAGGGATATTCTAAATATCACGGTATGGGATCATCCAGAACTAACTATTCCAGCCGGTGAGTTCAGGAGTGCTGAAGCGGCAGGACACCTGGTTGCAGAAGATGGCACTATTTTTTATCCGTTTGCGGGTATGGTAAAAGTAGCTGGAAAAACGGTACGTGAAGTACGAAAAATTTTAACGAAAAAAATTTCACGGGCTATTGCCCGACCGCAACTCGATGTGCGGGTGGCCTCTTTTCGTAGCCAGAAAGTATTCATTGTTGGAGAAGTGGTAACGCCGGGGCCACAACCTATTTCAGATGTGCCACTAACGATAGTGGAGGCGGTTAACCGAGCTGGTGGTGTTACCAGAGAATCTGACATGGTTAATGTTACACTCAGTCGTAATGGTAAGACGATAGGTATAGATCTGTTAAGCATGTACGAACAAGGTGATGTATCGCTAAATTACATATTGCAGGATGGGGATGTTTTAAATGTACCGGATCGAATCCAGCAGAAAATTTTTGTAATGGGTGAGGTATCTACACCAGCATCCGTGTTGATGAACAAGGGAAGAATGAGTTTGGCTGAAGCGATTAGTGATGCCGGTGGGTTTGATCGTGTGACATCCAACCCCGGACGTATTTATGTTATTCGTGGTGAAGAAAAAGCGACAGAAATTTTTCATTTAAACTCCCGGTCGCCGGAAGCGCTGATACTCGGTGACCAGTTTTCACTCAAGGCACGAGATGTCGTGTATGTAGATACTGCGGGCGTTACTCGCTGGAACCGTGTTATCGAGCAGCTGGTACCGAGCACGACTTTGTTGAGGAATTTATCTGATGTTAGGTCTGAGCAATTTGATGAATAATGTGTGTTTTATCTGCGTAACACCGACTGGCATATAAATCAACTGAGTGATTAATATGGATATGAATTTTCAAAAAGAAAGTAAACAACATATCAAGAAATTAATCAAAAATGAGATGAGTGATGTGAATCCACCTGCTAATGAAATGCAGTTAAGTGAACTTATAGGAACCATTGTAGAATCATGGCGATTGATTAGTGGTGTGATTATTATAATGTTGCTCTTAGGAGTAATATATGTAGCTATAGTAACACCGATTTACCAGGCTGATGTATTGCTTCAGGTTGAAGAAAGATCAGAAGGTATTAGTGGGCTTGCTGAACTCTCTGAATTATTGCAGGAAGAATCACCGGTTACAGCTGAATTTGAAATTATAAGATCACGACTGGTGCTGGGTTCTGTTGTAAAAAATCTTAAACTGGATATTATTGCACGTCCTAAGCACCTTCCCTTTGTGAGTTTATTTATTGATCCCAGTTCAGAGCGAATTAAGGTGGAAAACTTTGAAGTTCCATTCGCTTATCAGGGGGAGTCTTTTAAACTTGTGGCTGAGGGTGAAAACCAATATTTAATATATGATTCAGATGATAATTTTTTAGTTAAGGGTGAAGTCGGTCAACCCGTTAAATTCTCAATAGCTGATGGTAAAGATATTAAAATATTTGTTTCAGAGTTAATTAGTAAACCAGATGTACATTTTGAACTGATAAAAAAAGCTCGAATCAGTGCAATCAATGGCCTGAAAAGATCATTGATAATTAGTGAGCAGGGTAAACAATCCGGTATTTTGAGATTGATATTAGAAGGCTCTAGTCGTGGAAAAATTACTGCCATACTCAATGAGATAGCCAATATATATTTGCGGCAAAGTGTAGAACGAAAATCTGCTGAGGCTGAAAAAACGCTACTCTTCCTGGAAAAACAGTTGCCTGTGCTTAAAGAGAAAATGGAAAATGCGGAGGCAGCACTTAATAGTTATCGTTTACAAAAAGGTTCGGTTGATCTTTCACTGGAGACCCAGTCAACACTCGAAAAAATTGTTACAGTTGATGCACAACTCACACAGTTAAGAAGTGATCGTGAAGAGTTAATCAGACAGTTTACGCCGGAGCATCCACGTATAGCATCTATCGATGCACAAATTCATAATTTAAATTCCGAGCTAAGAAAAGTAGATTATAAGGTTAAAGGCTTACCCGGTACACAACAGGAAATTTTACGTTTAACACGAGACCTGGAAGTTAGTTCAACCTTATATACTTCGTTAATGAACAGTGCACAGGAATTAAAGGTTGTTAAGGCAGGTGCGGTAGGTAATGTACGTATTGTGGATTATGCTATGTTACCTGATAAGCCGGTTAAGCCAAAAAAAGCCCTGGTTATCGTTTTGATGCTTGTACTAGGTGCTTTGATGGGAGTTGGTTTTGCGCTTATCCGTAAGAGTCTCCGCGGTGCTGTTGAAGATCCCGAAATCATTGAACAGAAACTGGGAGTAGCTGTTTACGCAACGATACCTTACAGCCGTCGACAGCATAAACTTACCCGTAGTCATCGATATGCAGGTAAAACGCAAAATGACGGTTTTAAACAGGATGTTTTGGCAGAAGTAGATAAAGATGATCTTGCTATAGAAAGTTTAAGGAGTTTACGAACATCACTCTATTTTACAAAAATGAATACAAAAAATAATATCTTGCTTGTGACGAGCCCAGGTCCGGGTGCTGGAAAATCCTTTATAAGCTTAAACCTGGCGACTGTTTTGGCAGAGTCAGGAAAAAGAGTTCTGATTATCGATGCCGATCTGCGCAAAGGACGAATTCACAAGCAATATGGAATTCAACGTAGACCGGGTTTGTCAGATATTATTAATGGAGATTCTAATTTAAATGAAGCTATACATAAAACGCAATTTGATAATTTATTTGTTGTTACCGTCGGAACTATTTGTGTTAATCCTTCGGAGTTATTAATGAAGGATGTATTTAAAAATTTTATTGATAAGGTTTCAGAGAATTTTGATCACGTCATAATTGATTCTCCACCCGTATTGGCTGTGACAGATGCGGCAATTATAGGTCGTCACGCGGCTATGACATTACTGGTAATCAGAGATGCGCAAAGTCCTTTACGTGAAATAGAGCAGAGCATAAAACGAATCAAGCAGGCAGGTGTTAATTTAACGGGTGTGATATATAACGGTATCAAAACATCTAGTAGTCGTTATGGGTATGGTAAGTATTATGGCTATGCATATTCTGACAAAAAAGAGTAATAGTTTAATTATAAGTGGAAACTATTAAATGAGATATTGTAGTAATAATTATGACAAATTCAGGTGAAAATATATGTAGTGTAACACCAGGTTTGTGGAAACGTTTACAAGGTGATGGTGTGGGAGCGATTTTGGCAAGAGGTGCTAGTGCATCTTTTGTAGTTGCTGTTGTTGGAGCAGTTATGGCCTTTGGCACTAATGTGTTACTGGCAAGGTTGATGGGGGCAACGCAATACGGAATTTACATTTATGTTCTAACCTGGATAAACCTGTTAGCAATCGTATGTCATTTAGGTTTGAAAACATCTTTGTTGCGATATATTCCAACATACAATGCAAAACAGGACTGGCCTTTATTTAGAGGAATACTTGGTCATAGTGTGCAATATGTTGTTTTGGCAAGTTTAATCGTTAGTGTCATTGTTGCATTCATTGTCTGGTTTATTAAAGATAGAATAGGTATAGAACATGCGGTTACATTCTGGATTGCATTATTTTTACTGCCATTGCTTGGTGTAACTGGTTTAAGGCAGGCTGTACTGCGTTCGTTGAAATACATTTTTAAATCAGGGCTTCCAGATAGTTTTTTCAGGCCGATGATGATTATAGTGCTATCAAGTAGTTTTTATTTTTATACGCATGAAAATTTACAGGCTACATATGCAATGGGCATTAACCTGATTGGCGCCATAGTTTCATTTATTATTGGAACTGTGTGGCTTTTAAAAGTATTACCTGAACAGTTAAGTCATGCACAGCCAAAATACTCGGATCGAGAATGGTTAATGGTGTCATTACCCTTGTTTTTTATGTCAGGTATGACCCTGATACAGAATAATACAGATATTATAATGATAGGTTTAATGCTTGATACTGAGCAGGCAGGCGTTTACGCAATCGCTTCGCGTATAGCAGGATTAATAGTCTTTGGTCTTACGGCGGCCAATACAATAGTCGCACCCATGATTTCTGAGTTATATAGTACGGGTCAGTATCAAAAACTACAGCGAATGATTACGCTTGCAGCGCGTGGAATTGGTCTATTTACGTTGATAATAAGTATAAGTATGGCAATTGTTGGTGAATATATGCTTGGCTTATTTGGAGATGAGTTTGTAAATGGATATGTTCCCCTGTTAATTTTAATTGCAGGGCAGATGATAAATGCATTTGCAGGTTCAGTTGGTTTTCTGATGACGATGACCGGTCATCATATGCAGGCAGCTAAGATAGTAGGCGTAAGTGCTTTATTGAATATATTTGCAAATGCAATGCTTATTCCTGTTTTTGGTTTAATGGGAGCAGCAATAGCAACAGCTACGACTACAGTGATATGGAATTTAATGATGCTTGTATATGTGTGGCGTAAGATGAGTATTAACCCTACTATACTTGCCAGGATATAAAATGACTAAGCCTAACCTTTTTATTGTTGGCGCACCTAAATGTGGAACTACAGCATTAAGTGAATATTTGCGTGAGCATCCAAACGTATTTATGTGCGAGCCGAAAGAACCCTTTTACTTTGCAACAGATTTCCCCAGGTATGAATCAATTATTGCCAAAACAGAAGAGGAGTACCTGGCCTTATTTGAGGGCGTGACAGAGAGTGAATACGTAGTAGGTGAAGCATCTGTAATATATTTATATTCAAAAGAAGCGATACAAAATATCATGAATTTTTCATCAAATGCGAAGATTATAGTGATGCTGAGAAATCCAGTTGAGCTTGTTTATTCAATGCATTCACAACTTTTATATAGTAGTGATGAAGATGAAGCAGATTTTGAGAAAGCCTGGAATTTAATTGAACAGAGAAAAAAAGGAAATAATATACCTGAAAAATGTAGAGATAGAAAGATGATATTTTATGATGAAATAGCAAAACAGGGTGAGCAATTAGAAAGATTATTGAATATATTCAAGAAGGAAAATGTTAAGGTGATATTTTCTGAAGATTTCTTTAATAACACAGAAAAAGTATATCAGGACGTTCTGGGTTTCCTGGGTTTAGAGAATGATAATAGAAAGAGCTTTCCTAGAATAAATCAGAACAAACATCATAAATTTAGATGGTTAGGACAGTTTACTCAGCGTCCACCACATAAATTAATCAATTTTATATTAAAGATTAAAAATACTCTAGGGATAAAGCAATTGAGAATTCTGGATGTTTTAAGAAAAATCAATCTAATAAAAGTTGAGAGGAAGTCCTTATCTAATGAATTTAAACGACTGATTATCAAGTCGTATTATAACGATATTTTAAAGCTATCAGAGCTGACAGGGCGTAACCTGGAAAGCTGGAGAGAGTGTAAATGAGAATTACGTTGGTTATTCCTTCAATGAATAATGGCGGGGCTCAACGAGTTATGTCTAATATTGCAAACTATTGGGCAATGCACGGGAATGATGTTTCATTAGTAACGCTAGATAGTATTAAAAATGACTTTTATTCCCTGGATAAATGTATTAATCGTGTTGGGCTTAATCTATATGGTGACTCTGTAACAAAATATCAATCCATTAAAAATAACCTTGTTCGTTTAGCCAGGCTCCGGGAAGAAATTAAAAAATCACGCCCCGACGTTATAATAAGTTTTTTAGATCGAATGAACGTAATGACCCTGGTGGCTTCTATTGGAATGTCTATACCGGTGATAGTTTCAGAGCATACCGATCCACGACAGTCACCACCTGGCGGTATATGGAGCCCCCTAAGAGTCTGGGTTTATAAGTGGGCTAGTGCTGTGGTGGTTTTAACGAATGAGTTGCGTGATGTGCTGAGTGAGTTCGTTCCGCAATCAAGAGTGCATGTTATCCCGAATGCGGCTCTTCCGGTGAAAAAAAATACAATTGCGACATCACTGCCTGATATATCGTCACCCTATATTATTGCAATGGGGAGGTTGGTATCACTAAAAGGCTTTGATGTATTGTTAACGGCATTTTCTAAAATTAATGATAATAACTGGTCTTTAGTGATTCTTGGAGATGGCCCGGAATATGAAAATCTGGATTTACTGGCTAAAAAACTAGGAATTGAAAACAGTGTGCATTTACCAGGAAATATACAAAATCCTTCTGATCTTCTTTTTGGTGCTGAGATGTTTGTTTTATCTTCGCGATATGAGGGTTTTCCTATGGCGCTTATTGAGGCAATGAGTTGTGGTTTGCCCGTTATTAGTTTTGACTGTCCAACGGGCCCCAATGAAATTATAAGAAATGGTGTAGACGGCATACTTGTTGCGCCAGGAGATGTTGAGTCATTAGCTGATGCTATGAAACGATTGATGAAAGATGAAAGCGGTAGAGTGAAACTGGCATCTAGAGCACCAGAAGTTTTAGAAAGATTTTCTGTTGATAAAATTATGAGTCTCTGGAAAATGTTATTTACAAGTATTGTACATTAATACACATGTCTTGCTAAGAAAATGAGCATGGTGAAATATATAAATATTGTGATTAGACAAGTGTTTACTATTTTCCAGTATTAAGAAAAAATTTAATAAATTCAGGAATAATAATTGTGTCATCAAATGCCTCAATAAAAGTATTATATATAGTGGGTTGTGGACGAAGTGGTTCAACTATTATAGATATTGTCTTAGGGAATCATAAAAATATTGAAAGTGTTGGCGAATTAATAAGTTTGCCGAAATTAGGCTGGATAGATAATGGGTATTGTTCATGTGGTCTGCGGGCTAATGAATGTGATTTCTGGTCTTCTGTAAGACGGGAATGGGAACGACTTTCTGGTTTAAAAAATGTTAATGATTATGTTGATCAGAAAAATAAATTAGATCGTCTGTGGAGACGATTTGAAGAATTCAAAGCACCAGATATTTTCTCGACTGAGTTTAAGTTATTTGCTAAGAACACATATTATTTATATAAGGCTATTCAAACAATAAGTGGGAAATCGGTTGTTGTAGACTCATCTAAAAATCCTTTAACAGCCTATTTGTTGTCATTTATAACGGATATAGACTTAAGGATTATACATCTGGTTCGAGACCCCAGGGGGGTGACATGGTCCCAGAAAAAGTCCTTATCAAAGGATGAACGTAGTGGAATTAAGAAGAGTATTAATTCAATTCCAATGTGGCATTCTGCACTTAACTGGAGGCGAATAAATCTACGCTCAGAATGGGTTTGTAATCAGTGCTCATCAGATAAAACATTACAGATTAGCTATGAAGACTTTATGGCATCGCCAAGAGATGCGCTTATGAAAATTGGTCAATTAATATCTGAAGACTTTGAAGAGGTAATAGCGATAATCGAATCGAATAGTAGCTTAATTTTAGGGCATAATATAGCTGGTAATAGAGTGCGTATGTCAAATGAGTTAAAATTAAAATTTGATGATGAATGGAATAAAAAATTAAGTATTTTTGAAAATGCTCTGGTTGTGATGATGTCAGGCTACTTTATAAATAAGTTTAAAGGAAAGAATGTTAATAATGAATGAAATTAATTTTGTTAAATAAGTAACATGATATAAATTAAGTATTTATTGTGGTTATTGGTAAGTTAACTAAATATACTATCTATTGATATGTTATTTCTAATGTAAGTAATGTATGCGACGTAATATCCTTTTTGTAATATTTTTTATTTCTCTGCTATATGGGAGTAGTGCGGATAAGTATTTTTTTGATTCCGGTATGATAGGTTTTAAACCGATGTACTGGCAGTTTGTTACGATTGGTTTTGCGTTGGTGTTATTGGTTACATTACAGTCGTATAAGCAGTTTAAAATTTCTAATAACTATATCATTTGGCTGATATTATTTTTAGCTAATAGTATTTTTTCATATTTATATTCAATGCAGGGAAAGGTAGAAGACCAGGCGTTAATTGAAGGCTTTAGGGCTGTTGCATTGCTTTTTTCTTTTTATGTAATTTTTTCAACTAATGAAGATGCTCAAGGTATGTTAAGACTGGCCATGTTTGTTGTTATATTGATATCGGTGCCAATAAATATGATTGATTTTGTTCATCCTATCTGGTCGAGGGTGCCAGGAAGGGCTGCGGGATTATACGTTAACCCAACCATTTCAGGTGCGATATTAGTTATTGCCATGGTGATAAGTGTGTCAGTGGTACCTTATAAAATCCGTTTATTTTATTGTGCATTTATTGGGGTTGGTGTGTTGTTAACTTTTAGTCGTGGCCCCTGGTTGTTCTGGGTGATCGCAGTGACAGCTTTGGCTTATACCGGCCATATAAGAGTTGGTCGTAAAGGTTTATCTATCGTTATTGCAGGTCTTTTTTCTGGTCTCATTGTATATGGTGCATTGACGGGCGGCGTGCTTGAGTATTTTACTAAAACCGGATTAGATGCGTTTTTAACTCAAGATACATTGTCTAGAATTGGAGGAAGTGGTTCAGCATTTACGGATAACTCTACCTCATCACGTGTAGTTGTAGCAGAGAAAGCGTGGTTAGTGTTCGCTGAAAATCCATGGTTAGGAGCTGGTTTGGGAGTTGAGCAAAACTGGAGTGTTGGTTCACATAATACTTTTTTGCGCATGGCAGCAGAGGGAGGTATTTTAAGGTTGGCTCTCTATATATGGTTATTTTTATTTCTATGGAATATGACAGATAAGCTTGGAAAAGTGACTTTAATAATATATTTCTTTTCTAGTTTAACGTCACATAATAACTTGCAATCCCCTGTTTTTTTAATGTTTTTAGCATTTATTGCAACCACCACCAATAATGAGAATGTTCGAAATGATAAATCTTTGTTGCCCAATCTAAGGAGTAAAGCAGGAATATAAATATTTTGACGAATAATTTTATTTATGTTTGTAGGAGGTAATCGTTATGACGACTAATAATAAAACGGTAGCTCTATATTTACCTTCACTTATCGGTGGAGGCGCAGAACGTATAATGGTTAATCTCGCCGTTGGACTCGTTGAGCGAGGAGTGAATGTTGATTTAGTATTGGCAAATGCAGAAGGCCCATATCTGGCAGATGTTGATAATAGAATTAAAATAGTCAATCTGCACTCAAGCCGTGTTTTAACAAGTTTACCTGCTCTCGTTAGATATCTTAGAAAAGAAAAACCACAATCTATTATTTCAGCACTGGAGCATGCGAACGTGATAGCTATATTAGCATCACGCCTGGCAATGATAGATGCGCGTATTGTTGTTACTGTTCACATTGCGCTTAGTCAGTCAATGAAAAAATCACGGTTTAGATCGCGATTATTTCGTTTATTGATCAGCTTGTTTTACCCATTGGCAGATAAAGTTGTAGTCGTATCCAAAGCCGCTCGAGAAGATTTTTTACAAACAACAGGTTTAAACAAAAATCTTGTTACTGTGATATATAATCCTGTTATAACGTCTGAAATTTATGAGCAGTCTAAACTTAAAATTGACCATGCCTGGTTTAATGAAGGAGAACCTCCCGTTATTCTGGGAGTAGGGCGATTAAGTAAACAAAAAGATTTCCCTAATCTTATTCGTGCATTTGCACTCGTGCGTCAAAAAATTGAAGCGCGGCTTGTTATTATTGGTGAGGGTGATGAGAGAAAGAATATTGAAAAAGTAATAGATGAGCTAGGCATAAAATCTGATGTGGATCTTCACGGATTTGTTGAGGATGCATATGCATATATGGCCCGTTCATCTGTATTTGCTCTGTCATCAGCTTATGAAGGTTTACCAACCGTGTTGATAGAGTCATTAGCCATTGGTGTTCCAGTTGTATCTACTGACTGTCCGAGTGGGCCTAAGGAAATTCTGAACAATGGAGAATACGGAAAATTGGTACCGGTTGGAAATTATAAGGCTTTAGCGGATGGTATTCTAGATGTTCTTCAGAAACATCAGGTGCCTGTTTTTTCAAAAGATGCATTGAATAAATTTACACTTGAAGAGAGCGTTAACGACTACATAGAGGTCTTACAGTGTAAACCTGAAGATTAGAATGCTTTAGTTTAAATTTTAAAATTACATTGTTACTTACGCTATTTAAAACGTTAGTTTAAATGACATTGCGTATGCGGCGTCATTGTCAGACCCTGCAACATTGCAAAACACTCCTGCTTTTATCACGTAGAGACCAGGTATAAGTGTCATTGAATCTGAGAAATTTTCCGTTGTTCCAATGCGGCCTGCAGAGCCTTGATAAAAATGTAAAACGGGATCTTCTACTTGAAAAGAGTTCTTTAGCAGTATGACATGCGAAAACTCTGGGCCTGGTGTATCGCCATCAGTATTTTCAAATGAACCATTGATATTTATATGCTGTCTACCCCACAGGCGAAACCCAACGGTTAACAGAGACAGGCTACAACAGGAAGCATCTCCAGGTTGTGTTTGAGTGTTATCAGCGACGGCTGTAGTTGAGCCTTTAAATTTCACATATTTTGTTGTAACTATGGATTTCTGGCTGGCAGTTCCCCTTGCTGCTAAAGGGGCCTCTGGGTAGTTAGAATCTGGATAGATTTCGATTGAATTTTTAAGTTTGCTCTTAAAGGACTGAAAAGCAGTAGATGGTTTATCGTTATCACCGAATGCGTCATATAAATTATTGCCCGCAACGCTGGCGTTGATTTGAATTATCCTCTCGTCGAATAATGGCTGCATTATTCTCATAACAACCCCCTGTTACATCTATAACAAACTTCAGTTTTTATGCTTAAAAAATTTAATATATATAATCCTTAGGGTGTACATCTTAAATCAATATATATTAACACTATTGTCCCGCTAAAAGAAATTAGTTTATGTTTAAAGCGCACTGTCATGTGATTAACGAACATTTCACTCTGATCGAGACATGAAGTTTAGGGTGTCTGTCTAAGACACGCCGTAAAACCGTCCCTGGTGGCTCGGCACCCGCTTCCATGCGGGTGATGGTCTTAGACAGGTCTTAGACAGACACCCTAAACTCATGTCTCTAGTGATTAACGGGGCAGCAGTGATATATTAACTATTTTTGATTTAAATCTACTAAACCTTGTTAAGTTGAAATAAGGGTGTTTTACTGTAATAAAATTAAGCTATTGATATTAAGAAAATATGTGAAAACTAACAAACTATAAAGTGATTTTATAGACTTTGAGTTGTTATATAAACTGACAAAAAGTAACATTTTATAAATTAACTTTTTGATGTAACTAAATGATTATAATTGTACATATTATTACGGGGCTTGCTACTGGTGGAGCTGAGATGATGCTTTATAAGTTATTGTCTGGAATTGACCGCTCTCGCTTTAAACCCATTGTAATATCGCTGATGGATAAGGATACTAGAATTAGTCACCGTATTGAAGAGTTGGGTGTGCCAGTTCATAGTTTAGGTTTGGCTCAGGGTAAGGTTTCATTTTTGGCGCTGTTACGATTAATTAGAACAGTTCGTCGTTGCCAACCAGATATAATTCAGGGCTGGATGTATCATGGTAATATTGCCGCTTCAATGTGTCGTCTTTTTTCTTTTTATAAACCTCCGGTAATATGGAATATTCGCCAGGTTCTTGGACTTGAATTTGAAAAGCGTAGCACAGCTGCGCTTATTCGAGCAGCTGTGTTTTTTTCCAGGTCTGTCGCTAAAATAATTTATAACACAAAGTTGGGTGCGCAACAGCATGAACGTCTGGGATATGTTGCGCATCGTACAATAGTGATACCAAATGGATTTGACTGTGAATATTTCAAGCCGTCTGCTTTAGCAAAAAAAGCTTTGAGAAAGAGTCTTAATCTCACGGATAAACATATTTTAATTGGTTCGATTGGGCGATATGCCCAACAGAAAGATTATAAAAATTTACTCTCAGCCGCACGGATTTTGACTGATGAATATGAGTATGTAAATTTTGTTCTGATTGGAAGGGAAATAGAAGATAGTAATTTAGACATTGTTGAGTTGATCAAACAGAATAAACTTGATAGTCGGGTACATTTACTTGGTGAGAGAAAGGATGTTTCGAGTCTGATGGCGGGTATGGATATAGTTGTTTCAGCTTCTTCGTATGGCGAAGGTTTTCCAAATGTGATTGGTGAGGCGATGGCATCGGGCGTACCTTGTGCGGTAACAGATGTGGGTGACTCAGCCTGGATTGTTGGAGATACGGGAAAAGTAGCAGCAGCTCGTGATGCGCCATCTTTAGCGAAATGTTGTAAACAGTTAATAGATATTGGTGAAGATGAGCGTGCCCATTTAGGAAGCCTGGCGCGGCAGAGAGTGCTAGATAACTTTACATTAGATATAATTATAAACCAATATGAAGAACTCTATGAGCGAGTTGTTTCTGATAATGCGAGATGAAGTTGTTTGCATGCTTCGATCATAAACATTGTAATCTCTCTCGAAAATGAAATCTTATTTTGAGGCAATAGGATAGTATATTGACCATGGCACGAATTTTAATACTTGGAAGTTTAGCTGAATCACTGGTTATTTTTCGACGGTGTTTACTAGAAAAAATGATTGTTGATGGGCATCAGGTTTTTGCATGTGCGCCAAATGCATCAATAGAGGTGAGAGAACAGTTATCTAAAATGAGAGTTACTTATTGTGATGTAAACCTTCAAAGAACGGGCATTAATCCATTTAGTGACTTTGTTACGTTGTATAAACTAATTCAGTTATTTAAAAAAGTAAAACCCGATATATTTTTAGGCTACACAATTAAGCCTGTAATTTATGGTTCCCTTATGGCCAGGTTTTGTGGGGTTCCTAAGATTTACTCCATGATAGAAGGTGTAGGCTATGCATTTTTAGGGACAGGCTTGAAAAGCAAAATAATAGGTGTGATTGCCAGTAATTTATTTCGCTTTGCACTTCGCTTTAATGAGAAAGTTTTTTTTCTTAATCCTGATAACCTTGAAATGTTTCTTAGTAAGCATTTATTACGGGATGAGCAGGCGGTAATATTAAATGGAATTGGTGTTGACCTTGATAAATTTAATGTGGCACCTTATCCAAAATCCGTTTCTTTTCTTTTGGTAGCTCGTTTGTTGAGAGACAAGGGTGTATGTGAATATGCTGATGCAGCACGTATCATCAAGCAAAAATATCCACAGGTAAAATTTCGCCTGGTTGGCTTTATTGATGCGGGTAATCCGGCGACTATTTCAGAGGAAGAACTTGATTCCTGGATTAATTCTGGTGTGATTGATTATCTTGGACGATTGTCTGATGTGCGACCTGCTATTACAGAGTCTTCAGTTTATGTTTTACCTTCTTATCATGAAGGTATGCCGGTGACTGTTATGGAGGCAATGGCTATGGGCAGGCCGATTATCACTACTGATGTGCCAGGCTGTCGCGAGACAGTCCGCAATGGGGAAAATGGTTTTCTGGTTCCGGTTCGAGATGTGCCCTCCCTGGTGCAGGCAATAGAATCCTTTATTAAATATCCGTCTAATATTGAATCTATGGGTAAGGAAAGTAGACAGATTGCGGTGAAAAAGTATGATGTTCACAAGATTAATGTACAGATAATGAGAACAATGGACCTGGTTTAATGAAGTATATGAAAAGTTTTAATCACCCCTTTTTTTCCTGGTTGATGGCTTTGGGCTGGTTAATGCTGGCTATTATTGTCTTGTTAAAACCGGGTAAAGTAGTGCTGAGCCATGAATTAACCTTATCATCTTTTATTTCTACTTTTTTCTCTTTCTCAATGACTCGCTCTGATTTAAGTGAAGCTCTTGGTCATATTTTCCTGTTTGCTATTTTGACCGTTTTGTGGCAGCGAGTGTTTATTATTTACTTTAATCGATCTAGTACTTTGCTTTTGACGATCAGTGCAGTGCTCGCATTTGCTATAGGAACTGAAATTGGTCAATATTTTGTTAATCGAGGTTCAATGTTGCTAGATTTAATAGCCAATTTCCTTGGTATAATCCTTCCTTTATATTTAATTAAATATAAAGGTGTTTATAAATAAGCTATTTTTCAGGCTGATATAATTTTTCTAATTATCATCAGTTACAAGATATCTTCGATATTAAGGAAAATAGCTACTTCTAAAATATTCATTATCTAGTCATTCTAACTCTGACTGGGCTCTTTGTTGCCAGAATCAGAGCTGTCCCAGGTTTGATGTCCGCAGAATCCGAAACGTGACACAGTTCACATTATGTTCTTCTGTGAGTGAATTCGATCACATCTTTGCTCCTTCGTTTAGGGGAGGGTGTGTTTTTCGTGACGCTGTTCACGCCCCCTTCAACTACATATCACTATTATCGCCATCAACGACTGAATAATAAAAAGAACAGTGTCGATCATACTTAAATTCTACATAGGTAATTATATGGTCCTTACTAACGTTCTTGCTAGTCTCAAGAAGAGTCATCTGGCAACAATTTCCGAGTACGCATCTCATGGTCGGCGTATGTTTGTACTCACAATTTTAGGTTTATCTTTAGCGGCATGTCAGGACGTATCAGACGAGTTACTTGCTCTGGCAGGTTCTGAAGAAGATGTAGTTCTTAGTGGTAGCGTTGGTGATGGGCCAATTACACAGGCACAGATTACAGTAACAGATAATACTGGAGCTGTTCTGGGTAACGTAATGAGTGATGTTACGGCGAGTTACACAATAAGCTTCCCACAGGATAGCGCATATCCTGTTGTGGCCAAAGCAACGGGCGGAACTGACATGGTCACAGGTACCGTGCCCGATTTTACTTTGCTTTCTGTGGCAATGGATTCATCTGCGAATACGGTCAATATTAATCCTTTTTCAACTTTAATCGTTAAAATAGCCCAGGCAATGCCTGGCGGATTAACGGCAGCCAATTTGGCTGCAGCAAAGTTAGATGTACTTGAAAATCTAAATTTCGGTCTCGATCCAGCAGTCGTTTCTGATCCAATAGCGACTTCTATCAATGAAGGGAATGTTGCGGCTATAGTTAAAGCAAGCGAGTCGTTTGGAGAGGTTATTCGCCGTACTCGCTCAACTCTGCAAGTTTCTGGTATGAACTTTAGCGGAGATGATATTATTGATGCTATTGCCACAGATATGACTGATGGCGTACTGGACGGACGTGGTCCAGGTGCAAACGCCCAGATAGCGGCGACTGCAAATATAGTATCGGGCCAGGTTCTAGTTGAGGCTCTGGGTAATGAATTAAATGTATATGGTTTTGACGCAACATCACTTATGGATAATGCAATCAGACTTAGTTCGCCGAATGCAACCATGACAACTTCCGATGTACTCATCAATAAAAGAATGCTTGATCAAGCCCGTATAGCCGTAGCAGCTGCGCAGGTGCATTCTCCCAGCTCAAATTTATCTGCAGTTGCTGTTATTCTTGCCGGTCTGTCAGGAAATAGCCTGGCGACAGATATTGCAGGTGTTTTGCCAGCAGCCCCTGGTAGTGCTTTTAATGAGGTGGTTTCATTAGTTTCTCTTAGTACAGATAGCCAGTTGCAAGCGGTAAATACGTCTGTGAGATCAGGTAACATTGGCTTAGTTTCAGAGCCAGAGCCAACTCCAGAGCCAGCACCAGCACCAGCACCAACTGAGCCAACTCCAGAGCCAACTCCAGCTCCAGAGCCAGCTCCAGAGCCAGCTCCAGCTCCAGCTCCAGAGCCAGCTCCAGCTCCAGCTCCAGAGCCAGCTCCAGCTCCAGAGCCAACTCCAGCACCAGCTCCAGCTCCAGCTCCAGAGCCAACTCCAGAGCCAACTCCAGCTCCAGCTCCAGCTCCAGGCTTTGAATTTGGTTTATCAGCATATAGTGTTGGTGAGAGTGATGGAGCCGTTAATATCACTATAAATCGAATAGGTGATAGTGCTAGTGAAACCACAGTACAGTGGCGAACGATTACCTTTAATGGCTTGGGAACAGCAGATTGGGCAAATGATTACGGTACCTTTGTCTGGCAGGAAAGGTTGTTGACTTTTGCGGCGGGAGAAACAAGCAAGGTAGAGCAAATTTCTATAACCCCAGATACCCTGGTCGAAGGTAATGAGACTTTTACCGTGTTACTAAGGGATCCAGTAGACAGTACTGAAACCTCAGCGCTGGTAACCATTATCGATGATGATGAGATTGCTCCAGCTCCGGCACCGGCACCAAGTGCTAAACCCTGGGAAGACCTGACAAATGATGTAGTTGGTTTTGGTCGTAACACTACAGGTGGAAAAGGTGGTGATATTTGTTGGGTGAGCAATCTGAATGATTCAGGTGTAGGGTCGCTACGAGATTGTGTTGAAAAAAATCTCGGGCCTATGTGGATACGCTTCTCAGTGTCTGGTGTTATCAATCTTGCTACAAGAATTTACATGACATCAAATAAAACAATCGATGGAAGAGGGGAAGATATAACCATTGCGAAAGCGGGCATTCGTCTGGAAAATGATGAAAATGTCATTATACATAATATAAAATTTACTGGTCAGGCAGCTAAACCGGTTGATTGGTCTTATATTGATATTAACCGAAACACTAAAAATGTTTGGGTTGATCATGTGACATTTACTAATAGTTCGAATGATGCAATTCAAATAGGTAATTATTCTACTGATATAGGGACATCACCAAGAGATATAACGGTGTCGTGGTCTAAGTGGGTAAACCCTGTAGGTAAGGCAATATTAATTGGTTTTAATAAGAGGTTTACCAATGACAAAGATATTACCGTAACAATGCATCATAATTATTTCAATTCACCTGTTGAGCGACTTCCATACGTACGCTATGCGAAAGTCCATACATATAATAATTATTTATACAATTGGACATGGGGGCCTCAGTTAGTATCACAGGATGCTCAGCTATCTTCTGAAAATAATATTCTGGAGGCAGGTTTAGCGACCAGGCAATTTAACGCGGTATATGCAGTTAAAGCATCTGAAGATGATGTAACAGGTTATGCTCGTTCTACAAATGATATGCTATTAGGCGGATCTAAAGTGGTTGAGGTTAATCCTGAAACAGTTTTTAATCCGAGTAGCATATATTCTTATACAGCAGAATCTGCAAGTCTCAATCTGAGAGATAAATTAGTAAATGAGTCAGGATGGCAGAATTTTTCAGCACCCTAACTTTTAATCAAATTATTCTATTAAAGTAACTTATATCTACGGACGTCAATTATGACGCCGTAGATTTTTTCGTTTATACATCAGTTATTTTCAACTATGAATGATATTCAAATATTATTCTTGATATAAAGTTTCTTGAGTGAGTAAGAAACATCTTTTACCTGTGTGAGCCAGGCATTTGAAAAAGTAATTCCCCATAAAAAGCCATATGTTTGTAATGGAAGAGATTTCCTTTGATTAATAAGGTCGATTAGTTTAGTAAGAACTTTTTGATTAACGACAGGGTATAAAGGTGAATTTGTATCTGTAATGGTATTAATGTGCTCAATGAAAACTGGATGTGAAAATTGTTCTTCCATCGGCGCTAAGAACCCACTCTTTTTACGGTAAACCAGTTTTTCTGGTACAGAGGATATTAGTAATTTTTTTAGTATGTTCTTCGCAACATTGTTTCCTGGCCAGAAGTTTGCGTGACTTAAGGCAAGGTCTACCATTTTATGATCCAGGAAAGGGTAGTTTATCTGGAAGTTATGGGAAATTAACGGAGAAAAATTTTTTTGAGAAAATGTTCTGGCGCAGATTAATGCAATATCCAATAAAGGGATTTCTTCTAACTGTTCGTTCGTTCCTTTGACGGATTTAACCCAATCTTCACATAAGTAGGAAACAAGCGCAATATTTTTTGAGTTAGCAAAAAAACCAATATTGGCTAATGGATTAAGTGCTATGGAGTTAGCTAGTTCCGGTATTATTGAAGACCTCCTCATCAGCTTGACGTAGTATTCGAATCGCCCAGTCGTTTTCCATAAATTAAATAACGGATATAACTTACCAATTGATTGACGTATTGCAGGTGGTACTGAGTATAATAACTGAGATAAATGAATCTTTTTATGTAGACCAAATGCTCCATCTGCTCCGGTTCCATCCAGGATGCTTCTTTCGTTTCCATAGTTTGTAATTATTGACTTTGTTAAAGCATAAGTAGGCACGCAAGACTGATCGCAAAAAGGATGTCTGTATAATTCAGCCGCATTAGTTAATGACTCGTAACCTGTATTTATATCCCAGCTTACAATGTCAAGTGGTAGGTTGAGTGCTTTGGCGATTGACCTGGCAACTTCTGTTTCAGGGTCATCATTACCGAAAGAGCAATGAACTAAGCTGGTATCATTCCAGCCCATTTTTGCAAGTCTTGATGCAATAATACTTGAGTCAACTCCTCCACTGAAAAGTACAACAGGGTTATTAGTATGACAATTAGCCTGGATAATAGCGTCTAACGTGTCTGAAAATTTTTTCATTTGTTTACTAGTGCTTAGCGTTTTGTCATCAACTGATGGTGTTGACCATTGACTGTTATCATCAGCTTTAAAAGCTAATGAAGATGTGTCTAGCTCATAGGTGAAGCCAGGGAGAAGAGATTTTATTTTATTAAATGGAGTTAATGGAGGAACAATAGAACCAAGCATTAACAGGGATGTTATTCCCGCATTATCTAAATCATCAGATTCGTTATAAAGTAATCTTAGGTCATTACTGATTTCTATGCCCTTATGATATTTTTTATAAAATATGCTTTCAGTAGAAGGAAATGGAATTTTAATTATAATTTTAGAGTCAAGAATGGAAATCTTAACTCCAGATGTAAGAGAGATATTGTCCTTAGCCAGATGGGATGAAGGTGAGATATTTATATAAAAACAGGACTCTTGTTTGCTCATTGAATTCACTTATAGAATGTATGTGCTACTAGTATTTTGTAGTGTTCAAATATCATGTTATTGATTCAGGTCAAGGAGGTGTCTGATTGGTATCTGAGTATTAAGTATTTACAAGCATAGTGTCATAGACTTAAGCCATAAGTCTTTCGTTTGTGGTGATGCAAAATAGCATCACGCTTGAGCAAGTGATCAGTGTTTATAGAATGATATTATTTGATGTAATGTCATAAATGAGCTGATATTAAAATGATAAAAATGAAACCCGCTATCGTACTTTCAGGACATACAATGGCCCTAGGCGTTGTGCGTGCGCTCGGTTCGATGGGGGTACCTGTCATTATGGTGCATTATGATAAGCGGGACATGGGACATGTTTCCAGGTACATCCAATATAGCATTATCGCACCTCACCCGGAAAAGCACGAAGAACAATTTATTGACCTGCTTGTGGAAAATGCTGAACGTTTTGAAGGCGGGGTTTTATTTCCCGTATCTGATGAAACCGTAGTCGCCGTGGCACGGTATAAAGACAGGTTAAAAAAACATTATATTATCGCATGTCCTGAATGGGATATTGTCAGTCAGTACATAGATAAAAAATATACTTATGAACTAGCTGAAAAAAATGGCGTGCTGGCACCTAAAACAATCGTCCCTAATTCGATAGATGATGTAGATGAATATAGTAAACAGATTGATTTTCCGTGTCTGGTTAAGCCCAGTCAAAGTCATCTTTTTTATACGCATTTTAAACGAAAAATGTTTCCGGTTGATAATGCTGAGCAGATGATTTCATATTACCAGGAGGCAGTTTCTGTTGGGCTTGAAGTTATGCTACAGGAGATTATACCGGGTGATGATGTTGATGTGGTGAATTACAACGCTTATTTCTGGAATGGTCAGCCACTGGTTGAGTTTACATCAGAGCATACACGAAATGCACCACCACGCTGGGGGTCTCCCCGAGTTGCCTATAGTAAGTTAATTCCAGAAGTGATTGAGCCAGGTCGTAAAATACTAAAGGCTATGGGTTTTTATGGTTATGCCTGCACTGAGTTTAAAAAAGATGCGAGAGATGGTGAATATAAACTTATGGAAGTTAATGGACGGCATAACCTTTCTACACTCCTTGCGGTGCATTGTGGTATTAATTTTCCATGGCTTCAATATAAACATCTTGTTGATAATGAACAACCTGCAGGAGAAGATTTTAAAACAGAGGTGTACTGGGTAGATATTACAAGAGATGTGGGTTATAGCTTAATGTACTTGAGGCAGGAGCGATATTCTCTGGGGCAATATTTACGTCCTTATTTTAAACCACATGTATTTGCAATATTTGATATTAAAGATATTAAACCATTTATACAAAGATGCATGTTTCTTATGAAACAAGGGATAAGTGAAATATTCACCCGTTTAATATCTAGTAGGTAAACGGTAATGAAGCGATGAATTTCTGCATGACCGAGTTAGCTGATAATAATGCAAATAGCTATGCAAAATTCCTGAAGTCTAAAGGGAAAAAGGTGTTTGAGCTAGGTGGGGTGGCCTGGATGAAATATCATGGGGCATTGATTTCCGCCTCTGCAATGCCCGTTTATGTCGATCTTACATGTGAAGAAGCAGTTCAGATGGTGAAAGAATCAAAGGCGCTTTTTTTACGTTATACAACAGGTCCTATGACATCACCAACTAACTGGTGGAACATGATTTGTCGAGATTACGATTTTAATAAGCTTTCCCCCAGTACTCGATCAAAAATTAGAAGGGGAATGCACCGTCATGAAATTAAACAGGTAGGCCCTGAGTGGTTAGTTAAGAAAGGTTATGAGTGTTATGTTAAATGTTATTCTCGCTATAAACATGCTATGCCTAAAAGCAGGAGTGAGTATGATTCAATTCTTCATGGCCTGATAGGGCAATCACTCTTTGATATATGGGCATGTACTAAAAATAAAGAATTAAAAGGTTATGTCGTGTGCATTGTAGAAAAAAGTGGAGTTTTTATGCATACAATTGATATAACACCTGCGGGTCTACATGATTATGCGGCCTATGCAACAATTCATCAATTGCTCGAATATTACGTAAACAAAAAAAAATTACCTGTCTCTAACGGAAGTCGCTCGATTTCACATGAAACGAATATCCAGGATTTTTTACAAAAGTTAGGGTTTGAAAGAGAATATTCTGAGCTGCATGCTATATATCGACCTGATGTAAAAATTGTTGTTGAATTACTATACCCCTTTAGAAATATTATAAATAAATTTAACAATTTTTCACTATTTCATAAGATGTCATCAGTTTTATTTCAAGAGGAAATTATACGCAATAATAAAAATGCGTATTAAATTTATGAATAACTGGCAACGAATTTGTAAACGATCTTTTGATATTTTTCTTGCTTTTATTGGCTTAATTTTTTTGGTCTGGATAATTATGATTTTCTGGTTGATATCAACAGTTGAAACAGGACAGAATGGTTTTTTTACTCAACAACGAGTTGGTAGGTATGGGGTGAAATTTCCTATTATAAAGATCAGAACCATGTGGAAAAACATTGATGATATAACGTCTGTTGTTACTAAGCGAGGAGATCCAAGAGTCACTCGTTTTGGTTCATTTTTACGTAGGTACAAACTTGATGAGTTGCCTCAGTTGTTTAATGTATTAATAGGTCAAATGAGTTTCGTAGGTCCGCGCCCTGATGTGGCAGGGTTCGCAGACAGGCTTAAAGGCGAGGATCGAATAATTCTTTCATTAAGGCCGGGAATTACAGGGCCCGCTACTTTAATGTTTTGTAATGAAGAGGATATTTTAGCCGGACGTGATGATCCTGAGCGTTATAATCGTGATGTGTTATTTATGACCAAGGTTAAAATTAATCGTCAATATATACAGGAGTATCGATTTTACAAAGATGTGTTATATATTGTGGCTACTATAGTGCCATGGTTAAGAAAATGGATTATATCTGAAGTCGATAAATAACCTGGCTTATAAAAAGGAGTGTGAATAATGCCAATAAAAATCAATAAACTTACTGGAAACTTATAAATAGAATCAGGTTATGTTTTTATAAATATATAAATATATTTATATATTAAATAATTTTATGTGAATAGATCATAAGAGAGATATTCTGATGAATGAAAAAATCAAGTTAAAAGCTATGCTTAAAAATATTACACTATTTATTAAAAGTGCGTTAGATGTGGTTGCAGGCGTGTGTTTTTTTATTGTTATTCTTCCGTTATTTGTGTTTATTGCAATAGCTATAAAGCTTGACTCAAGTGGTCCTGTGTTTTTTAAACAACAACGAGTAGGCGCAAAAGGGAAATCATTTTATATTTATAAATTTCGCACAATGGTTGTCAATGCCGTAAATATTGGAGCAGGTCTAAATATTATTGATAATGATCCGAGAATAACAGTCGTTGGAAAATATCTGCGTGACTGGAGTTTGGATGAATTACCGCAGATTGTGAATATTGTTAAGGGTGAAATGAGTTTTATTGGGCCACGTCCAACCTTGCAGCACCAGGTTGATAGTTATACGCAGCATCAACGAAAAAGATTAAATATGAAGCCGGGTGTTACAGGATGGGCCCAAATTAATGGCAGAAATAATATCCCCTGGGAAGAGCGTATAGAGTTAGATGTGTGGTATGTTGATAACTGGTCGATATGGCTTGATATGAAAATATTATTAAGAACACCAAAAATTGTATTCAAAAAAGAAGATGTCTACAGCGATTCGGGTGTAAGTTATGATTTAAAAGGAATAGAAAATAAAAAGGAGCATTGATAAAAATGAAATGAAAAATTATGTTTTTAATTATTTATTAATAAATAGATAGAATATAGCAGGATTTAGTTATGAAAAAAATATGGATGTACGGCGCAGGTGGTCATGCATGTGTTATATATGAAATAATAAAATCATGTACCAATTTTGATGTAGTAGGTTTTATTGATGATAACGATCAAAGATCGGGAGAGAATTTCCTTGGCTTTGAATTAATAACAGATATGTCAAAATTTGAAAAAATTAACAGAGAAATTAATGTTGGGAGTATGTTTTTATCAATTGGAGAAAATACAATAAGAGAAACAATTGCTGAAAAAATGAAAAATTATGAATTTCCAGTCATTATGCATTCTAATGCTATTGTTAGTAGTGAAGCAAAGATAGGATGCGGAACTGTCATTATGCCGGGTGTTGTAATAGAACCAGGGGCAATTATTGGGGAGCATTGTGTTATTAATAACGGAGCAATTATTGGCCATTATAGTCGTGTTGGTGATTATTGTCATATAAGTGGTAATGCTGTCGTTAGTGGCGAAGTCGTTGTTGGTAGATCTTCGTTGATTGCGATTGGTTCATGCATAACACCACAGGTGAATGTAGGTGATAATTGTGTGATAGGTGCAGGAGCTGTTATATCAAGAAACATACCGGATGGTGCAAGAATGGTAGGAAATCCGGCGAGAAATATGGTCAATTTAAAATAACGGGTGAAGTATATTTTATATTTAAGCTGTTCAGTTTACCTAAAAGTCTAAATAAAAAATAATGAAAAACATGACGAATAAAATTTGTATGATTACAGGTGCGACCTCAGGTATCGGTAAAGAAACGGCTTCGGCATTAGCACAAAAAGGTGCACGTGTTGTGATTATTGGTCGGAATAAAAAAAAATGCATTGAAACAATTAACAGCATTAAGAAGGAAACGGGTAATTCTTTGATAGAGTATATACTCGCTGACCTTTCTAGTTTGAAACAAGTGCGTGAAGTGGTTAAACAATTTTCAGAAAGATATCAGTTGCTGGATGTTCTGGTTAATAATGCGGGTGGCTATTTTATCAGGCGCCAACAGAGTGATGATGGTTATGAAATGAATTTGGCACTTAATTACCTGAGTCCTTTTTTATTAACCACGCTTCTTATCGATATGCTTAAAGCGAGTGATCAGGGGCGTGTTATTAATGTTTCTTCCGGGGCCCATGCCCGGGGCAATATTCAGTTTGACAATTTACAATACAAGCATGATTTTATTGGCTTTGATGCTTATGCTCAATCCAAACTGGCGCTTATCTTATTTACCTACGAACTTTCAAGGCGACTTCAGGGCACCAATATTACGGTGAATGCATTGCACCCAGGTCTTGTGGATACGAATTTTGGAAAGAATAATGGTTTGATTAGATTTTATCTCAGGCGTTTAGTGAAGCGGGGTAAAATTGAAATTACACCTATGGAAGGTGCGAAAACGAGTATTTATTTAGCTGGCTCGGAAGCACTTAATCATTGCACTGGGGGGTACTATATTAATGAAAAAAAAACCGATTCTTCGCTTGCGTCTTATGATCTATCTGTCGCTAGAAGTTTGTGGAGTATAACAAAAGAGCTTGTTGGAGGATGAGCTTGTAAGGTAAATCTGATTGCTGTGTAGTCAAATTGATATGCAGATTAATGATGATCACTTATTTTAAAATGAAGCAATTATGTTGATTGTTATCAATTACAAAATTTAAATTATTCATCATAGTGGTTGCTAAGAGTTATTATATTTTGTGTTGTAGTGTGTGGTTTAGTACTTTAGTGAACGCAATAATTTTGGCTCTACAGTAAAGACTTATTACACGGTTTAGTGTGACACGTATCGGGTTGCAGCTTGTAAGAAGTTGATAGTAATTAAATGATAAAAGAATGTTATGTTGTGAGGCTGCTATGCATGAATGGCCGTATTACTCAGAAAACCAGATTGCTGCAGTGGCTGCGGTTCTACGATCTGGAAAAGTAAATTACTGGACAGGTGATGAAGTTCGTAAATTTGAAAAGGAGTTTGCAGGTTTTTGTCATACAAAATATGCGGTAGCGGTGGCTAATGGAACGGTCGCATTAGAGCTGGCCCTTAGAGCACTTGATATTGGTCCTGGTGATGAGGTTATTGTGCCATCCAGCACATTCGTTGCAACAGCCAGTGCAGTTGCACTCTGTGGTGCCAGAGCTGTATTTGCAGATGTCGATGAAAATTCTCAGAATATTACAGCAGATACTATACGTCCTGCTTTATCCCCTTATACAAAGGCAATAATCACAGTGCATCTTGCGGGCTGGCCCTGTGAGATGGAGCCAATACTTGAATTGGCTTCTGCACATAATCTTAAAGTTATCGAAGACTGTGCCCAGGCGCACGGTGCCACCTATAAGGGAAAGGCTGTTGGTTCTATTGGTGATGTAGCCGCATTTTCATTTTGTCAGGACAAGATTATTAGCACCGGCGGTGAAGGCGGAATGTTAGTGACAAATAATTCTCAGATTTGGGAAAAGGCGTGGTCTTTCAAAGATCACGGTAAGTCTTTTGCAGAAGTCAACAGCCGACATCATCAGCCTGGTTTTCGCTGGCTGCATAATTCGTTTGGTACAAATTCACGCATGACAGAAATGCAGGCGGCCATTGGTCGACTACAACTTGAGTTATTACCTGAGTGGCATTCACGTAGAAGACAGATTGCTGCCAGGTTAACACAGTGTTTTGAAAAAATTCCAGCACTCAGGGTAGTTAGACCAGCCACTCATATTGAGCACGCTTATTATAAATATGATGTGTTTGTTAGACCTGAAGTATTAAAAGCAGGATGGAGTCGAGACCTTATTATGCAGGCGATCAATATGGCAGGAGTGCCCTGTTTTACCGGCCCCTGTTCAGAGGTTTATCTGGAAAAAGCATTTAATAGTAAAAAGTTAAGGCCGGAACACAGGTTACCCGTTGCAAAAAAACTGGGTGAAACCGAATTAGCATTTCTGGTTCATCCGACTTTATCAGATGATGAAATAGAAACAACCTGTGAGGTAGTTGAAAATGTTTTACTGGATGTTGTGAAAAAGAAGTCGGCATAGGAAGCAAGACCACAGGTAAATTGGTAAATTTGAGGGGTTGATGTTACAGGTTTTGGTAACAGAACTTTTCGCAATTGTAGTTAAAAAGAATTGAATAAATTCTACATGTTGGCTTTCATTAGGTGACGGTAAAAATTTAACAGCAAAGTGGAAGGATACAACCAGGTAAATGGAAAAATAGACAATAGGAAATTAAAATGAAAAAAGACCACGCTAAGCCACCCTCCATTAAGAGAAAACTACCGGCCATAATGGCATTAGATGGGATACTTCTCCCGATATCACTTTGGATCGCTTTTGCGCTTCGCTTTAGTAACTGGTGGCCAGCTGAAATTCAGGAACACTGGTGGTTATTTTTAGCTGCTCCGTTGGTAGCCATGCCTATTTTTGTAAAGAATGGCTTATACCGGGCCGTACTTATTTATATTAGCTCCAGGGCGTTTTTTGCTATTGTTAAAGCAGTGAGCATGCAAGTCATCATATTGCTTGGTGTCATTTTAGCGTTGGGTCACCAGGATGTCACAATTACGGTATTTGCCATCTATTGGCTAGTAGCGCTCACTATGGTTGGTGGCAGTCGAGCAATCATACGAGCTGGTTTGCAGTGGTACACGAGAAACAAGAACTCATCTATTGACGTAGCCATTTACGGTGCAGGCGAGGCGGGAGCTGAGCTGGCAGAAGCCTTGCAGGCGGGGCATGAATTTACACCCATCGCGTTTATTGATGACAAGCATGAACTGCAGGGAACAGAAATTCGTGGCCTGAAAGTGTATTCAACACTGGAATTAAAAACACTCATTAAGAATTGTGGAGTGAGCCAGGTATTAATGGCTATTCCCTCAGCTCAACGCGGTCGTCGGCAGCAGGTAGTTGATTATCTGGAGGCTTTACCACTGCATGTCAGAACGGTGCCTTCATTGATGGATATTGTATCGGGACGCTCAAGAGTCTCTGATTTGCGGGAAGTTGGAATTGAAGATATCCTGGGTCGAGAACCGGTTCCTCCTAATAATCATCTATTGTCATCCTGTATTACAGGTAAGTCAGTTATGGTAACGGGGGCTGGGGGCTCTATAGGTTCAGAACTGTGTCGGCAAATCATTAACCTTGAGCCATTGCGAATTGTTTTGTTTGATCATTCTGAGTATGCGCTTTATTGCATAGAGCAGGAGTTGAGAGAGTATTGTAAAGAAAACTGTTCCACACGGCTGATTGACCAGATTATTCCAATTCTTGGAACGGTTACAAACCAGCATAAAGTTGAGTATGTCATTAAATCTTATTCAGTACAGACCCTGTATCACGCAGCAGCCTACAAGCATGTGCCTATGGTTGAGTACAACCCCATTGAAGGTGTAAAGAATAATATTTTCGGTACCTTCTATACGGCAAGTGCGGCATTAAACACTAATATTGAAACATTCATTCTAGTTTCAACCGATAAAGCTGTTCGACCAACCAATGTAATGGGGGCCACTAAACGATTGGCAGAACTTGTGGTGCAGGGTTTGGCAAGACAGCTCAGCACGACCAAATTAAGTATGGTGCGCTTTGGAAATGTACTGGGTTCTTCAGGTTCGGTGGTTCCTTTATTTAGACGTCAAATTCAGAGTGGTGGGCCAATTACGCTAACGCATCCTGATATCACGCGTTACTTCATGACCATACCTGAAGCTGCACAACTTGTCATACAGGCGGGCTCAATGGGCCGAGGCGGGGATGTGTTTGTACTCGACATGGGAGAACCGGTACGCATTCAGGATATGGCGCGTCACATGGTTTCCCTGTGCGGCCTTACTGTGCGGGATGAGAATAATCCGAATGGCGATATCCGTATTCAAACGACGTGCCTGCGACCGGGGGAAAAACTCTACGAAGAGCTTTTGCTTGGGGAGAATGTAACGGGAACAGAACACAGCCGTATAATGCGAGCACAGGAAGCAGAGCTTCCCTGGGACCAGGTGAAAAGTATTCTGGAGCAGCTTGAAACGATTTGTAAGAGTGATGATAGTGACGCATTGCTCAAGTTTCTGGAGGAAGTTGTTGATGGGTATTCTGCACAACGTGATGCCATCGACCCAATCTGGATTGCAACCCACCAGACAAAACACAAGCCCCATGGTTTAACATTAGTGCAATAATTCTTTAATTATTATAAATTAGGGCAATACTAATAACGTAAAGAAATATTAGTAATCGTAAGGTGGATCAAGCGATGCGGATCCACCGTTGCTTGATTCGCCCTATACAGTTTTGAGTTTTCCTGACTCAATGTCAAATCGATCATCTTATGATGAGCATTTAGCTATAAACTACGGTAGAATAATTTCACTTCTAAAATCACTGCTGTCCCGTTAACAGAAATGATTTTATGTTTAATGCGTATTGTGGCTAGATTAACTTTCATTTTACCCTGTTCGAGACATAAATTGGGTAAGAGACACCGTAAAACCCGCCCTGGTGGCTTGACACCCGCGTCCATGCGGGTGACGGTCTTAGGCAGGCACCCCCAATTCATGTCTTTAGCTGTTAACGGGACAGCAATGTTCTAAAATAATACAGTAGCTCCATCACTTGAAAGCATCTGATATTTTTGCATATGTATTATATTTGGTACCAGATGCTTTCCGTACAGGTGCGTTTATAATACGTGCAGAAAATTTTTTATGAAATAGTAAACATGAAGGTAGCTTATGATAATACCTTTACATCAAACAATTTTAATTTTATGGGTAATATTTGGCCTTAGCCAATCCGCTGAATCGTCTGCGGAGAAAATTGATAGAAAACTTCAGCAGAACCCGGTAGTTAAAACTATAAAAAATATTTCATTTTCTGACACTCCTCCAGGTGTAGAAACATTTCCCCCGGCATTGCTAAAAAAAATTTCGGCAATAAGGCAAAAACGCGGTGACTCTTATTCGCCCAGAACAAAACATATAACCGCAGCTGGGAAAGCTAAATTTACCAATCGGCTTTTTCTTGAATCGAGTCCTTATCTTTTACAACATGCGCACAATCCGGTGAACTGGTATCCATGGGGTGATGAGGCTTTTGAAGTTGCTGCAAAGCTTAAACGCCCCGTATTGTTGAGTGTTGGCTACTCAACATGCCACTGGTGTCATGTTATGGAAGAAGAATCTTTTGAAGATTTAGAAATTGCAACTTATATAAATGAGAATTTTATTGCGATAAAAGTTGATCGGGAAGAGCGCCCGGATATCGATTCAATTTACATGACAGCACTTCATGCATTGGGGCAGGGCGCTGGCTGGCCAATGAATGTCTGGTTAACACCTGACAGAGACCCCTTTTATGGGGGCAGCTATTTCCCCGCAAGAGATGGGGATCGGGGTGCTTCAGTGGGTTTATTGACTGTGCTTAAAAAATTAAAGCATGCCTATCAGACTCGGCCCTATGAAGTGCTTGAGACCAGTCAGGATCTTGCAGAGAAAATTAAAATAAATTTACAGCCAGATGGTGGTTCAACATTGCCAGCAGAAAATATAATGCAACTAGCCGCCGGGTATTATAAAAGTAACTATGACTCTTTTTATGGTGGAATGGGAGATGCACCAAAATTTCCCAGCACAACGCCGATACAGTTTCTGCTGCGTTACCACAGGCGTAGTGGTGATAAAAAAGCGCTTAACATCGTTGAGTTAACGTTGGCTAAAATGGCAGCAGGTGGAATATATGATCAGGTTGGAGGCGGTTTTCATCGATATTCAACCGATAACGAATGGCTAGTACCGCATTTTGAAAAAATGCTTTATGACAATGCGTTGCTGGCAATTGACTATCTTGAAACATACCAGGTTACACATAATAATAATTATAAACGAATAGTTAATGAAACTTTACGCTATATTAAACGAGATATGACATCAGCTGAAGGCGGTTTTTATTCAGCTACGGATGCCGACAGTGCTACCCCATCTGGAGCGAGTGAAGAAGGTTATTTTTATACCTGGAGCCGTGAAGAATTACTTAAAGTATTGGGCAAAGAACGGGCCGATATTATTAATAATTATTACGCTATTACAAATACAGGAAATTTCGAAGGACGAAATATTCTTAATACACCTAAAACAATGCTTGAATTTTCTAAAACGCATTCAATTAATAGAGAGAAATTAGCGGGTTTTATAAATGAATCAAATCTCAAGCTATATCGATCTCGTAAAAATCGACCCACTCCCCTGAGAGACGAAAAAATATTAGTTGCATGGAATGGATTAATGATATCAGCCTATGCCAAAGCTGGCCTGATATTAAATAATCAGGCATTTATTCAGCAAGCCCTCAAATCAACTAAATTTATTCTGAGTAAGATGTATATCAATGGTCGTTTATTTAGAAGTTATAAGGACGGCATGGCAAAACATAATGCTTATCTGGATGATTATGCCTTTTTTATTGCGGGTCTGCTCGATCTTTATGAAGCGACCTATGATATTCAATGGGTGAATAAAGCAATAGAGCTGGATAAAGTCCTGGCACAGCATTACGAAGATATAAAAAAGGGTGGTTTTTATAAAACCAGTAATGACCATGAAAAATTACTTGCCAGAGAGAAACCGGGTTACGACGGTGCCGAACCTACGGGTAACTCTGTACAGGTTTTAAACTTGTTGAGGTTAGGTGAATTTACCTCAGATGCGTCATATACATCACGTGCTGTAAAAACATTGAGCTTTTTTTCATCTATATTAAATGAAACCCCTATGGCACTTTCTAAAATGTTACTAGCAGTTGATTTTTATTATGAAAATGCCAAAGAAATTATTATAATAACGCCGGAAGATAAAAAACATGAGAGTGATGAGTTTATTGCAGAGTTTAGAAAACACTACGTGCCTAACCGCATTTTATCGGTTGCGGCAGAAGGTGATAACCTAAAACAGCAGGCTACAATAATTTCTGCTGTTAAAGGTAAACGTGCTATTAAAGATAAAGCAACTGCATATGTCTGCAGGCTTGGCATCTGTGAGTTGCCAACTAATAGTCCTGTTGTTTTTGCGGAACAATTGAGAAAAAACATTGATAATTATAAGTAATATGATGTAGATTGATCTGTTCTTTGCGAAGGCCTGAAAGAGGGTTTTAGTGATTTGTTAATTGTTATCATAAACGTGTGATATCATTTATTTCAAAACAAAATAAACATATAGTTGTAAAAATGTCAATTGAATTAAAATATAATAAAAAGCTTAATTATCTGTTGATTGTTGCCAAAGGGCATCCTTCTACCGAAGAAGCAGATCGTGGAATGGGTGAAATCTGCAATTCTGATGAAATGCCAGCAAATGTAAATTCACTACTGGATATGCGTGAGTTGTTATTTGATCATATTGATATTGAATATATAAATCGTTTTGTAAAAATACGTCAAAAATATGATAAACAGAGAGGCAAGGCAAAAGTTGCCCTGTTATCTGGATCTGCGTTAGCCGCGCCACTGATTAAGCTATTTACCATTTTATCCCGTGACCTTAGTCAAAGATTACAGGTTTTTAAGTCTGTAGAAGAAGCTGAATTATGGTTATGTGAAGAAATGTTTAATAAATCTAATACAGTTAAAGACCCCGATTAATTTCTCAGTATTCGTTGCCACAGTGATAATGGTGGATCCGTTTCGCTTGATCCACGCTACGAAACACTTATTTTTCTGTTTCTTTGTGGCAGATAATATAATTATAAAAAAACTATTAATTTCTATATTTTTTAACTTTAGTTAAATATTTTATAGTTGCGAATATTCATCAACTTTAAAACCTACCAGAATAGTTTTATTTTTTACCAGTACAGGTCGTTTAACAATACTGGGGTTCGCCAGCATTATCTGAATTGCTGCGTTTTCATCGACAGAATCTTTTGTCTCATCATCCAGCTTTCGCCAGGTGGTGCCACGTTTATTTAACAAAACTTCCCAGCCAAGTTTTTTAACCCAGGCCCTGAGTTCTTTTTCAGGAACGCCCTGTTTTTTATAGTCGTGAAAATCGTAGTCAATACCCTTGTCTTTAAGCCATTTTCGGGCTTTTTTAATGGTGTCACAGTTTGGTATTCCGTATAACTTAATCATAGTTTCTGTACAAAATTTTCAAGAGGCATAATCGATTAGGTGGATCTAGCGTTATGGAAGTTGCTCGTACCTTCCTGCTATTTTTTATTATTTTCAAAGGGGGGTGGCTGTTCCAGTGAGGTGCTTTGGCGATCCAGTATTCCAACATCTAACAGGGGGGCTGCATCAATATGCTGGGCATCCATCATTTGTGCAACTCGCTGTAATGATGAAATAATCATGGTTTGTTCCCATTCATGTAAATCACCAAACTGGCGAGTAAAATGGTCCTGTAGTGGGATGGGGGCATTTTTAAGGACTTCCAGGGCCTCATCTGTCAGGTGAGCGTGAACTTTACGCTTATCCTGTTTGGAGCGTTCACGAAATACCAGGTCACGTTTTTCCAGTCTATCAATAATGGTCGTGACTGTAGCCTGGCTTAAGCTTATTTCATTGGCCAGTTCGCCGATAGTGACCTCACCTTTGTTGCGAATGGTTTGCAGTAATAAAATTTGTGGTGCAGTCAATCCGGTTGTTTTAGCCAGGTGTTTGGAGTGCAGGTCAGTTGCTCTAATGACACGGCGTAATGCCACTAGAACTGCATCAATGCTGTTCAAAATGTTTTCCTCGTTTTCTGTCGTTTGAGTGGGAGTATACACCGAGTAAACGGGATTGTTCATGCTTAATAATTCCCTGAAAATCATTTATAGGTCGAGCAGAATAGTCGGCTCATTACAGTATTGAGTGGTGCTCTTAATCATGGGTTGAATTGAGCTTTGAAGCGTGTTTTGTATCTGTCTGGCGCTCAGAAGCCTGACCAAAGATAAACCCCAGATGAGCGCCGATCATTTCATCTCCCAGCCGAAGGCTCATCCACTGAATGTTTTCGAGTTACTTACTCATCAATTAATTTTCTCTCGTTTTGTTCTCACTAGTTATTTATTTTATTTAGTGTACAATATTTAGTGCTCTAAATAAAATGCTTTTTAATATGCTGCTATGTGAGGCAAATATAGTCATATATTAGCTAGCTTGTGCCACGTACGGCTATAGATTTGAGAAAACTATTTAGAGTCATATTGTTTAGAATTGTATGTTTACTGGGTGATAGATGGATCAAAAATTGACGTTAAGGCCGCCTTTGGCGGAGGACGGTATGCCAGTGTTTGAGCTGGTCAAGCAGTGTCCGCCACTGGATGTTAACTCTGCATATTGTAACTTGTTACAAGCGACGCATTTTTCTAAAACATCTGTCGCTGCCGATCTTGGTGATGAACTGGTAGGCTTTGTCAGTGGCTATCAATTGCCAGACCGTGATGACACCTTATTTATCTGGCAGGTGGCTGTCAGTGAAAAGGTTCGAGGGCAGGGGGTGGCAAGCCAATTAATAGAGCATATTCTGGCACGCCCTCACTGTCAGGCTATTTCTTTTATTGAAACCACTATCACCGAATCTAACCAGGCCTCCTGGGCGTTATTTGAGAGCCTGGCTAAACGATATCAAACAACACTAAATCGAACAGTCATGTTCGATTGTGATCAACATTTTAATGGCGAGCATGATTCTGAATGGCTCGCCAGAATCGGGCCCTTAAAGTAAGGCGGCCCTGAACGTTGCGCAATATGTTTGTGTAGCAGGAGAAAACTAGATATGAAAATATTTGATGAAATTGAGTCTGAAGTGCAATCTTATGCTCGTGCATTTCCACGCATCTTTAATAAAGCAAAAGGCGAGCACTTATATGATGAAGAAGGCAATCAGTACCTCGATTTTCTCGCCGGTGCAGGCACCCTGAATTATGGCCACAACAATCCCATCTTTAAGAAAAAATTGCTTCAATATATTCAGGATGACGGCATAACCCATGGTCTGGATTTACATACCAAGGCGAAACGCGAATTTCTTGAAACGTTCAATGAAAAAATTTTAAAGCCACGTGGTCTTGATTACGTCATGCAGTTTACCGGTCCCACCGGAACTAATGCGGTCGAGGCCGCCTTAAAGCTGGCTCGTAATATTACTGGCCGTGAAAATATTATTTCATTTACCAATGGGTTTCATGGTGTCAGCCTGGGTTCATTAGCGGCAACCGGTAACTCCCATCATCGTGGTGCTGCAGGTGTGAGCCTAAGTGGCGTCAGTCGGATGCCGTATGAGAATTACCTGGGTGATAATATTGATACCACGGCATACCTTGATAAAGTGCTGAGTGATTCCAGTAGCGGTATTGATAAACCCGCAGCAGTAATTGTTGAAACGGTGCAGGGTGAAGGCGGGATTAATGCCGCCAGTAATGAGTGGCTAAAAAGTCTTGAAGCGGTGTGTAGAAAACATGATGTGTTATTGATTGTTGATGACATACAGGCGGGTTGTGGTCGTACAGGAACTTATTTTAGTTTTGAGGAAGCCGGTATAAAACCTGACATGGTTACCCTGTCCAAGTCACTGGGTGGCTATGGAACACCGTTTGCTGTTGTATTATTTCGACCTGAACTGGATCAGTGGAAACCCGGTGAGCATAATGGCACGTTCCGCGGGAATAATTTTGCATTTGTAACGGCAAAAGCGGCGATAGATGAGTACTGGTCTGATGATATCTTCTCGAAAGACATAATGCGCAAAGGCAGATATGTTGCAAAACGTTTGCAGGGCATTGCGGATCAATATGGTGAAGGTAACTTCACAACCCGTGGTCGAGGCATGTTTCAGGGCATTAATTGTGTTGATGGAGAGCTTGCTGGCAAGATCACTCATAATGCATTTAAAAATGGTCTGATTATTGAAACCAGTGGTGCAGATGATCAGGTTATTAAGATTCTTTGCCCATTGGTGACAAGTGACGAAAACCTTGCTAAAGGCATTGATATTCTTGAGCAGGCTGTGAAAGATGTGTGTGCAAAAGAAGATATTATGCCGGAAGAAACCGATTATTTTGAATATAAAGACACTGTAAATGGTTAATTTTAAAACTAAAATTTAGCATTTTTTAAAGAATGCAGGTTTAAGCATAAAAATTTAATTAATCTCATTAATGAGTTGGTGACTGTTTTGTTAAGTGAAAAATTATGATTGTAAGAACATTAAAAGAAGTTGAAAAAACAACGCGTCGTATTGTGTCGCCTGATGGTAACTGGGAAAGCACGCGCATGCTATTAAAAGATGACAATATGGGATTCTCATTTCATATAACGACCATATATGAAGGTGCAGATTTTCAAATGCATTATCAGAATCATTTAGAGTCTGTGTTCTGTATGTCGGGTGAAGGTGAAGTTGAAACCTTAAGTGACGGGAAAAAATATCCTATTGAGGCAGGTACTATTTATATTCTGGATAAACACGATAAACATATTTTACGTGCGTTTAAAGAAATGAAAATGGCGTGTGTTTTTAATCCGCCGCTCAACGGAAAAGAAGTGCATAATGCAGAAGGTGCTTATGAATTAATAGCTGACGTTATAACTGACTAAATTTAATTTATCTGTTTCTGGTGGTTGTAGCGGGTCATGGTCTGAAAATAGAAAAGTAGTGGCTGTCGTTTTTCTTCAATTAGTCGGTGTTAGTAAAATACATGAAGACATGCCTTAAAATATAAGACTACCGGGTTAACCGAATAATGAATCAAGAGTAAACGATTACAATTAAAAGTTCTCATAAAAGCAAGAATATTTCAATTGAAGTCTTACCTAAAGGCAGATGACAGCTCTGCAAGTAAAAATGGCGCAAGCATCTCATTAGATGAGTGTCAATCTGAGATTGAATCCTTATCTAGTAGTCTTGAGTGGGTTGATACTGAAAGTGCAGGTTTATTGTAATGACTGTGGTTGTGAAATTTCTTATACCAGGCTGGTGACAGGCTCACATATACAGTTATGTGCAGCGTGTAATAAAAAACAGGAAGTAGTTCAATATGAGCTTTCATACGAGAGAAAAATCGGTAGCATATCAATGAGTGACTATGTATTGGCCAGAGTCATGTTACTGCAATAAAATTCCATACATGGTTTTTTCAGAAAAATGATTCCAGCTACACTGCAATCTTTTTTTATAAATATCAAACTAAAAATTAAAACAAGCAGATAATAAAATCCTCACAGGCCTCTCAAAATGACCCTATCATTTATTTTTTTCTTATTGTTATTTACCTTAATCGGTGTATCGTCAGCCTTTAAAAGCAAGGGGACCAAGCAGGATTATTACCTCGCCAGTAGCAGTGTAAAACCCTGGTTGGTGGGTTTGTCTGCTGTTGCCACTAACAACAGTGGTTACATGTTTATTGGTGTCATTGGTTATACCTATGCAACGGGTCTGGCTTCTATCTGGCTAATGTTTGGCTGGATAGCCGGGGATTTTCTGGCATCACTTTACATTCATGCACGCTTGCGTAAAGCCACAGAAATCACTGGTGAAGTGAGTTATGCTGGCGTGTTAAGTAGCTGGAATGGTAATGGCCACACTGGGTTGCAACGGCTCATTGGATTACTTTCGCTGGTGTTTCTTCTCACTTATGCCAGTGCACAGCTGGTAGCTGGTAGCAAAGCCCTACATGTATTGTTTGACTGGCCGCTTTGGTCGGGGGCTGTCATGGGTGCAGTCATGGTTGCTTTATATTGTTTTGCCGGTGGTATCAGGGCTTCTATCTGGACGGATGCTGCACAATCTGTGGTGATGATTCTGGCGATGGGGCTTTTATTAGTAATGGCAAGCCAGTCTCTGGGGGGCGTTAATGAAGCCATAAGCCAAATGCACGAAGTCGATGGTTTTATGGACTGGTTTCCCAGGGATCTTGCTTTGCCAGGCATTAGTGGCGGAATTCTATTTGCAATGAGCTGGTTGTTTGCCGGCTTATCCGTCATCGGGCAGCCACATATCATGGTACGGTTTATGGCGCTGGATGATATAGATAAAATGCGCCGGGCAAAATTCTGGTATTACCTGTGGTTTGCGCTTTTCTATAGTTGCGCAACCGCGGTGGGTATGTTGTCTCGAATTTACCTTGGTGATAGCGGGGCATTCGATGCCGAACTGGCATTGCCGACCATGGCTCAACAACTGCTGTCACCGGTGATGGTAGGCCTGGTGCTGGCCGGTATATTTGCGGCTACTATGTCGACAGCAGATTCACTTATTTTAAGTTGTTCATCGGCCATCACCCATGACCTGATACCACATAAAGTTGAACGAACCTGGTTGTTAAAATTAACCACTGTCTTCATTACGCTGTTCGCCCTTGGTCTTGCTTTAATGAATAAACAAAGTGTGTTTAATATGGTTATTATGGCCTGGTCAGGTCTGGCCAGTGCCTTTGCACCTTTATTAATTGTGTTAAGTATCGGACATAAGCCCGCACACATGACGAGTATTATCGCGGTCATTGCCGGGTTTAGCGTCGCCTTATTGTGGCGAATCATCGAACTGCATGGTGCGGTTTATGAAGGCTTGCCGGGGATTATCATCGGCTTATTAATTTTTGTGCTGGCTAAAAAATTGGAAGGTGCTCGACAGTAAGCGGATAAATATTATATTGAGTTATAAGCGTAGATATTTTTTAAGTTATTTAAGTGGTCAACGTATAGCCACACGAATAAAAACCGAGCGGTTACAGAAAAATTACCGGTTTAGTACAATTGTAAATAACATCTCGCAATTGGGTATGCCGTATAACTTAGTCATGGTTTTTGTATTCATTTCTCAGTAGGATTTTTTGGGTGGGATTAACGTACAGGTCAATATTATACTCTAGCCAAGAGCACTGCCGTCTAAAAATCCTTTTTCAATGAGCTGCTTCAAAATAGCAGTACACTTCTGTTTTAAAGTATCTCTGAGTAGTCGAGCAGCTGGTGTAATGGATTGTCTGCCTGGGAAGGTAAGTCATAGTTCTGCCTGGCCTGATCCAGCATCAGTAAGACCTGCTCACATTGGGGTATATATCGTTCACCTGAACTGGAGAGACGAAGTTGCCTTGTTGTGCGGACAAACAATTCTACACCCAATGCGCTTTCTACCCGCCTGAGTGCCGCACTGGCTGTCGCGGTATGCATATCCAGGCTAGTTGCAGCGGCGGTAATGCTGCGGAATTCAGCCATTTTGAGGATAACTTGAAAATCTTCTAAAAGCATATTGTCAAATATTATTTGAAAATAAATCTAATATTATACTGTTTAAAACATATCAATCAGGGCCTATTATGTTATTCAATAACACAGCCTATCCATCCCCTACCCACCAAAGGGGGATAACAGGAGAAAGAAAATGAAAGCTATCGGCTACACCCAGTCACTACCTATCGATGACTCTGAATCTCTAGTTGATATCGAACTACCTCAACCTATCGCCACTGGGCGTGATTTACTCGTTAAAGTTAAGGCAATTGCAGTAAACCCAGTGGATTATAAAATTCGCCAGCGAATGGCCCCTGAAGATGGTGGTTACAAGGTAATTGGCTGGGATGCTGTGGGCGAAGTGGTTGCGACAGGCGAGGCGGTTACGCAATTCAAGCTGGGCGATGCGGTTTATTACGCAGGCGACCTTAACCGCCAGGGCAGCAATGCTGAATACCAACTGGTTGATGAACGTCTTGTTGGCAGCAAACCTAAGAGTTTATCTGATGCTGAAGCTGCCGCGTTACCATTAACAACGATAACTGCCTGGGAGCTGTTGTTCGAACATCTGGCGATTAAACAGCGACCTCCTGTCTCTCGGCCCGACCCAATAGAAAAATCCGATGAGGTGATATTAGTTATTGGTGCTGCCGGTGGTGTTGGCTCTATTTTAATTCAGATAACAAAAGCGATTACCAGTGCTACGGTTATCGCCACTGCATCGCGCGAAAGCTCACATGACTGGGTGACGAAACTGGGCGCAGATCATGTAATAGATCATACCAGACCACTGCAACCACAGATCGAGGCCTTGGGTATTGCTCAGGTGACACACATTGCCAGCCTGAACGGTACTGAAACCTACTTCGAAACCTATACTGATCTGTTGGCACCTTTTGGCAAGATCGCCATGATCGATGATCCGAGCAAGCCACTGGATGTGATGAAGCTGAAGTTAAAGAGCCAGTCGTTACACATCGAGTTTATGTTCGCACGATCCATGTTCAACGCGGGCGATATGGATGAGCAGAGCAAATTACTGAATCGCGTATCGGATCTGGTCGACCAGGGTTATATCCAGACTACCTCGGGTAAAAACCTCGGCACCATCAATGCTGAAAACCTGAAAGCGGCACATGAGGAACTGGAGTCTGGTAAAGCCATCGGAAAGATTGTTCTGGAAGGTTTTGCTTAAGACTTCACTGGCTACCGCCTGGGCAACAGAATTTAAATTTTAAAAAACACTTAAGCAAAACAGAGGAAACAATCCTGTCTAAATTAACAATCGTTGCAAACATTAAAGCCAATTCCGACAAGGTCGATCGGGTAAAAGATGAGCTTTTAAAGCTGATCGATATCACCCGTGCTTTTGCATCAGGACAATGAAAACGGGGACTCTCGCGAACTGTGGCAGACACACATGGAAACCAGCACCTGAAGGACTACATAGCTGCTACTGAGGGTGCTGTTGAAGAATTTATTCTGAATGAGATGACGAGACGGGTCTAATTTTATCTCATGAATAAAAGCCAGGCGGTTACAGGAAATGTATCAGGGTAATATATTTGTAAACAATAAATCGCAGTTTGGAGAGCAGGATAGAGTAAGCATAATATTTTCGTCTTTAGTGCAATAACCTCCCCTTAAAAAAAGGGGGGATGAGGGGGATTTAAAATATTAATTAAAGAAAATCTCCCCCAGCCCCTCTTTTTCTAAGAGGGGAGCAACATTTACGTTTTTATTAATCAATATCACGCAGTAGTTCGTTGATGCCAACCTTGCCTAAGGTCTTTTCATCTACCTGCTTAACAATTACTGCACAGTAAAGGCTGTAAGTCCCATCTTTAGATGGCAGATTGCCTGAAACTACAACCGAGCCTTTTGGAATACGGCCATAAGAGACTTCACCGGTCATACGATTAAATATTTTTGTGCTCTGGCCAATGTATACACCCATTGAAATTACCGAACCTTCTTCAACAATTACGCCTTCAACCACTTCAGAGCGTGCACCGATAAAGCAATTGTCTTCGATAATGGTTGGAGCGGCCTGTAAGGGCTCTAAAACACCGCCGATGCCAACACCACCCGACAGGTGAACGTTTTTACCAATCTGTGCGCATGAGCCAACGGTTGCCCAGGTATCAACCATAGTGCCACTATCAACATAGGCGCCGATATTTACATAGGAAGGCATCATTACAACACTGGGTGCAATGTATGAACCTTTACGTGCAGTTGCAGGAGGTACGACACGGACCCCTGATTCACGAAAATCTTTGGTGTTGAAATCGGCAAATTTAGATTCAACTTTATCGTAGTAGTTAGTGAAACCACCTTTAATAAACTCGTTATCATTAATGCGAAAAGAAAGTAATACGGCTTTCTTTAGCCATTCATTAACAACCCAGTCACCGCTAGACTTGTCAGCTACACGTGCGGCACCTGAATCGAGCATATTTATGCATTCTTCTACGGCTTCGCGTACGTGTGCTTCAACGTTGCGGGGGGTAATGTCTGCACGGCGTTCGAATGCTTCTTCGATGATATTTTGTAAATCGCTCATCCTGGTCTCCAGTTAAAATTTAGCGTTTTTTATAAAGTGTTTAATACGATGTGCGGCTTCAGTGGTTTCCTCAAGGGTTGCCACTAATGCCATACGAATATGGTTTTCCCCCGGATTAATATTTTCTGCCTGGCGTGACAGATATTGCCCGGGTAATACAGTTATGTTTTGTTCTGCAAACAGCTGTTGTGCAAAGTCGGTGTCTGCAATGGGGGTTTGCGGCCACAGGTAAAAACCCGCATCCGGTAGTTTAACATCCAGATGGGGTGAGAGTATTTCCAGCACGGTATTGAATTTTTCCTGGTAGATTGCCCGGCTTTCTATTACGTGCTGTTCATCATCCCATGCACAAATGCTCGCCTGCTGGTGATGCCCCGACATGGCACAGCCATGATAGGTTCGATATTTTAAAAAGGCCTGCATGATATCCGCATCACCGGCAACAAAACCCGATCTTAAGCCGGGCAGGTTAGAGCGTTTGGATAAACTATGAAACACTACACAGCGTTTATAATCCGTATTGCCCATCTCAGCTGCCGCTTCTAATAAGCCACAGGGGGCATTGTTGTCATCAAAATAAATTTCTGAATAACATTCATCCGAAGCAATAATAAAATCGAACTCATCGGCTTTATTAATGAGCCACTGCATTTGCTGTTTCGAAATAACCGCACCAGTGGGGTTGCCCGGAGTGCAGATATAAATCAGCTGGCAACGTTGCCAGGTGACATCATCTATAGCTTCAAAATCAGGCAGGTAATGAGTCTCTGCGGTGGTGTTATAAAAGAAGGGCTCTGCACCGGCTAAAATGGCCGCACCTTCATAAATTTGGTAAAACGGGTTGGGCATGCAAACCAGCGGCCCGGTCTGCGTATTAGCTTCGCGATTTATCATTGCCTGAGCAAAGGCAAACAGGGCTTCACGGGTGCCGTTTACCGGTAAGATGTTTTTCTCAATATCAAGGCTATCTGCTGGCAGCTTGAAGCGGCGTTCTAACCAGTTGGCGATAGACCGGCGTAATTCGGGCGTACCTTTGGTTAAGGGGTAGTTAGCAATTTTACCAAGAGACTGAACCAGTTCCTCCAGCACAAATGCAGGGGGCTCATGTTTGGGCTCACCTATGGATAAGGCGATATGACTCAGCTCGCTATTGGGCGTAATGTCCGCTTTGAGTTTGGCCAATTTTTCAAACGGATAAGGGTGTAATCGATTGAGGTCTGGGTTCATGTAAAATACAGTGATTTATAATTTGCTAAAGGCGGCATATTATACGCATTTCTGTACAACATTGGGGGCAAAGTGTCCGTTTTATCTATTCATCATGTAAGTCTGGTTGTGGCTGATACACAACAGGCGGTTTCTTTTTATTGCCAGGTGCTGGGGCTTTCCGTGTGTCATGAGCGTCCAGATCTTGGTTTTGCCGGTGCCTGGCTGGAAATTGGTAACCAGCAAATTCATTTATTAGAGGTTGAGAACCCGGATCCGGTTAAAAACCGTCCTCAGCACGGGGGGCGTGACAGGCATCTGGCAATGACGGTGAATGATCTGGCCGGGATTGAGCAAAAGCTCAAAGACGAGCATATTTTCTATACACGAAGTCGCTCGGGCCGCGCCGCACTTTTTTGCCGTGACCCGGATGGTAATGGGATAGAGTTAATAGAAGCAAAGGCTTAGAGCAAGTTATAATGACCCAGCCATTCTGGAAAAATACAAAATTAGCACGAATGACAGATCAGGAATGGGAGTCATTATGCGATGGTTGTGCCCGCTGTTGTTTGTTGAAGCTGGAAGATGAAGATACATCGGAGTTATTTTTTACCAATGTAAGCTGCCATTTACTGGACATTGAACAATGCTGCTGTAAAGATTATAAAAACCGTAAATTTCGGGTGCCCGAATGTTTGCAGGTGCGAAAAATGGATGTATCAGAATATCAGTGGCTGCCTGAGACCTGTGCTTACAGGTTATTGTCGGAGGGTAAGTTATTACCCGAATGGCATCCGTTAATTAGCGGAAGTAAGGAGAGTGTTAAAATGAAGGGTATTACTATTGATGGATTTGCGGTATCTGAGGAGCATATTCATCCGGACCAGTTAGAAGAACATGTGATTAATCTAGTGGTTGATGACTAAGCTTATTATGCCCCATCTATATTTCTATATTTGAATAAACAATTAATTTCTATAAGCTCTTGATTTTCAATAAAGTTGTTGTATCTTCAAGATACAAACACAGGAATGCTAATGATAAAAGACGCCACACCCAACACAATCTATCTAAAAGACTATACCCAACCCCAATACTGGATTGATTCAATCAATTTACGTTTTGAACTGGGTGAAGATGAAACCCGTGTTGTCTCAGAAATGGAAGTGCGTCGAAATACAGATGTAGGTGGCCAGCATATTCTGCAACTGGATGGAGAAGGCCTTGTATTAGGCTCGGTTCTCATGAATGAAAAAGCCCTGAGCGATGGCGAGTTTAGCGTTACGGATGAAGGCCTGTGGATTCCGGGTGTGCCGGAGCAGTTTACCCTGCAAATTGAAACCTTTATTAAGCCACAACTGAATACATCCCTGGAAGGGCTGTACAAATCTTCGGGTAATTTCTGTACCCAGTGTGAAGCGCAGGGCTTTCGTAAAATTACCTACTACCTTGATCGCCCCGATGTAATGGCGAAATTCACCACCACGATTGTTGCGGATAAATCTCAATACCCGGTATTGCTTTCTAATGGTAACCCGGTGGATACGGCGGAGCTAGAAGGGGGGAAGCACTGTGTCACCTGGGAAGATCCATTTAAAAAACCCTGTTACTTATTTGCCCTGGTTGCGGGTGATTTAGAATGCATTAAAGATACCTTCACCACCATGAATCAGCGTGAGATTGACTGCCGTATTTATGTTGAAGCACATAATGTGGATAAATGTGATCACGCCATGCGTTCACTTAAAAAATCTATGCAATGGGATGAAGAAACCTTTGGCCGTGAATATGATTTAGATATTTACATGATTGTCGCGGTTGACGATTTCAATATGGGGGCAATGGAAAATAAAGGCCTGAATGTTTTTAATTCAAAATATGTTTTAGCTCGCCCTGATACCGCAACCGATACGGATTTTATAAATATTGAAGCGGTTATTGGCCATGAATATTTTCATAACTGGAGTGGTAACCGGGTTACCTGTCGTGACTGGTTTCAACTCACTTTAAAAGAAGGCTTAACCGTTTTTCGCGATCAGCAATTCACCTCAGATATGAATTCAGCAACCGTGAAGCGTATTGATGATGTAAATGTTTTACGCACCCGGCAGTTTGCTGAAGATGCGGGGCCCATGTCCCACCCCATCCAGCCCGACTCTTATGTGGAAATAAATAATTTTTACACGGTAACCGTGTATAACAAGGGAGCAGAAATTATTCGCATGATTCACACCTTGTTGGGTAAAGACAAGTTTCGTAAAGGCATGGATTTGTACTTTGAGCGCCACGATGGTGAGGCGGCCACCACCGAAGATTTTGTTAAAGCAATGGAAGATGCCAGCAGCCTCGATCTAAAGCAGTTTCGCCGTTGGTATCACCAGGCGGGCACCCCTCAACTGGATGTGAAGGCTGATTATCATACGGCTGAAAAACGACTTAGCTTAACGGTTAAACAGTCATCAAAATTAGACACCAATAAACCATTTCATATTCCCCTGGGTTTAAGCTTGATAAGTTCTGATGGGAATGAGGTGACATCCGCTGCACAAATAGTCGATATAACGCAAGTTGAGCAGCGTATCGAATTTGAAAATGTAGAGCAGGATACAGCTGTCTCTGTGTTACGAAATTATTCAGCACCAGTTAAATTAAATTACCCCTTAAATAATCAACAACTTGCCTTTTTTGTAGCTCATGACACGGATGAATTTAATCGCTGGAACTGTGCTCAGCAACTGGGCTTAAATATTATGCTGGCACTGATTGACAACTATCAACAGAAAAAAACCTTAACTCTGGATGGTTTTTATATCAGTACATTGAAGCAGGTGTTGATGGACACCTCTGTTGATAAAGCCCTGGCGGCACGAATTTTAACCTTACCCAGCGAAGACTATCTGGGGCAAAACATGTCAGTAATTGATGTGGATGCCATTAATCATGTACGAGAGTTTTGTAAGCAAAGTCTGGCCTTTGAATTAATGGATGAATTTGTAGAGGTTTATAAAGCCTGTGAGGATGACACGTACTTGCTAACCCCTGAGGCCATGGGGCAACGAAGTTTAAAAAATACCTGCCTGGCTTTTATGCTGTGCAGTCAAACTGAAACCGCCAGAAAAATTGCCATTGAACTGGCGCAGAGCCAGTATAAAAATGCCAGTAATATGACCGATCAGCTATCCGCATTACGCTGTCTGGCGCATTACACTAAAGATGAAGGCCGCCAGGTATTAACTGATTTTTACCAGCAGTGGTGTGATGACTCACTGGTTATCGATAAGTGGTTTATGGTGCAGGCAACCGCAACTGGCAGCCATGCATTCCAGACAGTGCAGGCATTGTTAGAACATGAAGCCTTTGATTTAAACGTGCCCAACCGGGTGCGCTCATTAGTCGGGGTGTTTACACAGTCAAATGCGGTGGAATTTCATCATTTATCGGGGCAGGGGTACCAGTTCCTGGCGGATATTGTTATTCAGCTAAACAAGTCCAATCCACAGATTGCAGCGCGTTTATTATTGCCCCTGATACAGTGGAAAAACTATGATGCAAATCGTCAACTGATGATGAAAGCCCAGTTACTAAGAATATCTGAAACCCCTGAACTGGCTAAAGATGTATTTGAAATAACGGCAAAGGGGCTTGCCGGTTAAGCTGAATAATTTATGGGGGCTCAACTTAGTAATCTGGAATGCGCTCATAAATTGAGAATGAGATTTTTAAAGTCATTAATATCTTAAAAAAGGGACAATTTCCCTACTAAACAGTGGTCCCTAACCGGAGCAGAATAAAAATCCTGTGCTATGCTTTTAGGCATGAGCGTAGTATGGCGGTTTAAACTGTTGTGATACTCCTTTTAAATTTTAAGCAATAATAATATCAATTTGCTATTGCGCCGATAATACTAAAGAAATGAAGTTATACCAGCTTTGTATGGAGAGCTGGTTATCGGAAAATGAAAGAATAAAATAATTACCACTCAAAGCAAACAAATAATTTACGTCACGTAAGAATGTTTGTGTCGGTGTTTAAACTGTCTTAAATACTCTAGAGCCTGAAGAGTTTTGGCATAAGCATCAGGGATAGAATCCCATGGGGCTGTTTGAAGATGCTATTTCAGCCCTGCCCTGATGGGGTTGGGCAGGTACACATAGTCATGACAGTATTTAAAAAGTTAGCAGAACAACCATGATATTTACTAAAAAACAATGACTTATTCCAGTAACTCTTCAAGTGTAGAAACTATAAACACCGGTGTAGGTGAAAATATAGAGTTCGAACAAACCCCAGTTGTCCTGATTGCGGATGATGACCCATCTATTCGTTTAGTGCTAAGGCACACAATGGAGCGTAGTGGTTATCACGTTATCGAGGTTGGAAATGGCCAGGAAGCTGTACAGGTTGCAATTAGACAAATCCCTGATTTGATTATTATGGACGCGGTTATGCCAGTAATGGATGGCTTTCGTGCAACCGAAGAAATTAAAAAGCTCACAAAGTGTGAGGCCACCCCAATTCTCATGGCTACCTCACTGGATGATGACGAATCTATTGCCAGGGCCTTTGAAGTAGGTGCAAGTGATTATATAACCAAGCCTTTCAACTGGTCAGTTTTAAAGCACAGAACAATCCGTATGCTATTCGCAGCCGATGCTGAGCGAAAAATACGTCACATCGCCTATCATGATGCCCTGACCGGCTTGCCTAATCGTATGCTATTTATGGATCGAATTGACCAGGCAATTTCCAGGGCACAACGGGAAAATAGCCATTTTGCCCTGCTATTTATAGATATTGATCATTTTAAGGCTATTAATGATTCCATGGGGCATGCGGCGGGTGATCAGTTGTTAAATACTGTCTCCCAGCGGCTGTCTGAAATATTGCGTAAAACAGATACGGTTGCCAGATTGGGTGGTGATGAGTTTACAATCATTATAGAAGAGTTAGAAGAAGTGGAATCCGTCGTATCTGTGGCAAAGAACATATTGATTTCATTAGATGAGCCAGTAAAAATAAATAAAAAAGAAGTCCATATTAGTGGCAGTATTGGAATTGCCCTCTACCCCCAGGATGGTGAAACATTTGGAACATTATTAAAAAATTCAGATACAGCTATGCATCGTGCAAAGGAGATGGGCAGGCAGTCATTTCAGTTTTATGCTAAGGAAATGAGCAAGAAGGCCATGCAGCGACTTGATTTGGAAAATCAAATTCGCAATGCATTGAAAAATGAAGAGTTTATGGTTTATTACCAACCAAAGATAAATTTAGCATCGGGGCAATGCCAGGGTCTGGAAGCACTGGTTCGTTGGCAGCATCCAGATAAGGGGCTTCTTACTCCATCTGAGTTTATACCCCTAACAGAAGAAACCGGGTTAATACTTCAGCTCGATGAATGGATTATACACAATGCGTGCAGGCAATTTAATAAATGGATAGTTGCAGGTTACAGAATTGATCATTTATCTGTTAATGTCTCTGCCAGTCATTTTAAAGAGGAGGGCTTGTTAGATTTTTGTAAAAAAATTATTAAAGATACAAAAATTTTGCCTGAGCATTTAGAAATAGAACTGACAGAATTGGCATTAGTAGAAAATTATTCCCTGGCGAAAGATATGTTGAAAGAAATACATGAAATGGGTATTCAAATTGCCTTAGATGATTTTGGTATAGGTTATGCCTCTATGTCATACCTTAAAGAGTTTCCTTTTGAAACCGTAAAAATAGATCGCTCGTTTGTGCAGGATCTGCCTGATGATCAGGAAAGTGTGGCTATTGTTAAAGCGATGACTCAATTAGCAATAGCCCTAAAGTTAAATGTGGTAGCGGAAGGCGTTGAAACCGAACAACAAAAATATTTTCTTGCAGATCATGGTTGTACTTACGCACAGGGTTATCTCTGGTCAAAACCGCTATGCGCGGAAGAGTTTGAGCGAATATTTTTTAGTTAAATATTATATGCGGTAGGGTGGATCAAGCGAAGCGGATCCACTTCGCTTGATTCAATTTACAAAAATTACATCTTTATATTGTGAAAATTACAGATAGAGAAAATCATATTTAATTTTATTTATACTTAAGACGTCATCCGTTTCACTATTTTCTTACGTTTCTGTATTAATTCATAAATAGTTACAGCAATTACAACTAGCACTGAAAGTAAGATGACAGACAATATAATAATATATTTTGTTTCATATTTTTTTGGAGTGTCTTTTTTTTCAGGGGCCTGAATGCTTTTCTCAGGAGGAGGAGGGGGTGATGCTTTTGGTGCAGGTTTACCCAGTGTTTCGGTTTCTATTTTTTTGGTCAGACTATTGTAAACCGACATATCCATATCGCTACGCTGTAATTCTTTTTGCATTTTTCTGTAAGCTGCCTGAGCTTCTTCTTTACGACCAGATTTTTCTAACTGATCAATATTGCTCCAGTGTAAATACCAGTAATAACTATCACTTTCCCCATTTCCACCCAGGGCTATTTCATTTTTTGTGGCTTCAATTTTAAGGTCTTGCGGTAAACCATGCTTCATTGTGCTAAATATGGCGGCACTGAGCTGGTTACCAGGCAATTTTTCGAGTTCAAGGGTTTTTTTAAAGGCCATATTTTTATTGTTCATGTGATTATTGGCCAACGACATATTGTTTTTTTCAATATAATACGAAGCGATATTTTTTTGGTGTAGCCCTTTTATAAACCAGTAAATAGCCTTGTCGGAATGGGTGCGGGCCAAACTATCGAGCTGACTCTGCAAGTTTAAAAGTTCAATTTTTTGCTGCTCCAGAGGCAGGGGAATATCTTTACTGTAGTACTCAGTAATGCGGCCCGCTATTGCTTCATCAATTATTGGCGCGACCTGAAACTGTTCAATAAAACGGGTGTTTGCAGAACATAGAGGTATTGATGCGATTATTGCAAACAGTCCAAAAGTGATACGAATAAGTAACTTAATATATAACATTTGCATGTAGGTGATCTGCTTTATCAAAGGCATCTGGAATGCCATTTTCAGGTTCAATATCCTGCTTAAATTCTCTTGTGGTCATGGGTCTGCCATTTGTTTCAAGCTGCCAGTAAGCATTTATTTTAGATTTGTTTTTTTCCAGGGCATTCCATAAAATCCAGTAGCCAATCGCCGATTCCCTGGAATTCGATGGTGCCATAACAATTAAATCAACCGCACCCCCTCGTTGGTGTATTCCATTTACCGCATTGCTATACCATTCATTACGTTCAGGGTTTCGCCAACCACTGGTAACCCAGAGCTTATTGGCTGGAATGTTGATTTTTTTATTTTGTAAATCATGAAATGAATTTTTCGATTTCAGGTTTTTCAGGCTATTTGAATAGGCGTTATTTATTTTTCGGGCCAGTTCCAACATGCCGTCATTAATAATTAATTTATACTGGCTTTCAGTTAGCGGGTTACCCGCTAAGTTTTCTGGTTTATTCGGAATGTTATTAATTTCATTTCTTTCAGGTATGGGAATGTGACCATTTTTTCCAAGACCATAGCGTTTTATATTGTAGTGGTTAATGTACTCCTGTCGAATCATGTCAATACGATCCATGCTGATTTTTGCTTTATGTGTACTGACAGGTTTTTGGTTTTCTAAAACCGTTAATGTGACATTGTAGGAGAATTTAGGGTTATATTTTTTTTCATTAATATTACGGGTTCCACCACCGTACTTTCTTCTCTTATTCTGCGGGCCCTTGCCTTTTTTATAAATGGCGGGTTGATGTGAGAATGGTGCGGGTCTAAAAACCAGTTGCTGTCGATTTTTAATGCTTTCGTTTAACTGTGTTGATGTCCACAGATAACCTGAATTTAACATGCGTGCATTACCTTTAAATTTAGATATTAATTTAATGCTGCCATGTTGCTTGTCACTAAGCTTAATGCTCCATTGAAGTGTCTGGTTTTTTTTAGGTGTATCAGTGAAATTAACAACAAATGGTGTTTGTTGACTAATTATGTTTTGTTTACTTGAATGCTTTATGCCTTGTGTAATTAATTCGCCTTTTTTAATAATAACAAATGATTGAACGGCATTGCTTTCAGGGTTGGCAGAGGTGATAACCGATAAATGCTTAGAATAGATTTCAGCCTGACTTAACTGGCTTGAAGTTATTAATATATATGGTGATATAAACAGGAGGATTCGGTATAAATTTATGCCTTGCATTTCCCTTCTCATAGTATTTAATCTATGAGATATAGCTCAGGGTTGGCTGTTTTTCAAGTTTGTGGCTAACGGCAATGCCAGTAAGTTAAGCCTTTTTATGTGGGTGCTCCTTTAGGGGCACAAAAAAGTAGCTATGAAATCATGTAGTTAATGCGTACCTAAAGGAGCACCTACATGGTATTTAACCTTAACTTACTGGGCTATTGTGTAACTATGCAAGGCTTGTTAACAGGTCTGGATGCCAGGTCACAGTCCAGATAGATAGAGCCGGTTACGCTACCCGAGGCATAACGATTATTAGAATATAAAGTGAAAGTATGCTCATTATAACTTGCACACACGGTCCATTCATCCAGCTCATAATTGATAAAGGGTGTGTAACTGTATTCTTCAATAACCGCTTTTAAACTGAATTTTCCCTGTTCATTAGTCGAGGTGAATTTTTTAGCTTTGAGGCAAAGCGCATCACCTGGCTCCATGCTGAGCATTATTTTCACATTTTCAACTGCTTTGTTATTGAATTTTATAACACCGTCAAAGTGTGGGCTTTTACTGCGACTTTGCGATGTAAAACTGCAGCCGCTTAATGCAATTGTGCATGAGATTGTAATTATATAAATTATTTTAATAAACGGTACTGTTTTCATTGTCGTGGCCATGTTCGTATTTGTTTATTATATACTCTTTAAGCTAAAGTACTAATGGGATAAATGAATAAAGTTTATTCTTTTCTTCCATCATTGTAATTGGCATAACAGGTGTTAACTGGGGCGAATGCTAAAACTCATATAACCCCAAAGAAATGTCAGTATGGCAATGATTAAACCATATAGATCATAATACCTGAATGAAAACTTTCGGGTTGTAGTGAGCTGTACTTCTGCCACGCCAAATGCGGGAAGAATTTTTTTGGGTATCCAGGCGCTGCTGTTTTTACTGATTTTCACCTGATCCCAACGCAGGCCTTTTACTGTTTTTGTGTTTTGAAAAATAAATATTTCACCGGAGGGTAGAATGCTTATAATTTTAGATTTTTTATCGGGTTTTTCATTTAGTTGAGTTTGTTTTTCCAGCACCTCAACAAATAAGTTGTTCGACTGATAAAGTGGTTCATACCAGCGTTTTTTAAAAGGCAATTCAGTGTAGTGGTTAAAGCTGGCAAATAGTAGCAGTGCTAAACCGGCACCAAATAATCCGCTTAATATTTTCAACAGGGTTCTTGAAATAAAATCAATACGTAGCAGATAATATGCAAAACCAGTCAACATGAGAGTCTGGAATAGAAGAATTACCGGGTAGTCCGAGGGAATTTTCGAGCTTTCCTGTAACCAGCTGAACGAGATACCTGAATCAAGCAGCAAAAACCGTAGGTAATATTGGTAAATAAAAAACAGAGCTAGTAGTGTCGTAATTACATAGGTAATAAGTTCCATTTTCTGGCTTTTTAATAAAGGCATTATAGAGTCTGGTTTAATATGGGCTATCAGGTTTTTATGATCTTCCCAATTACAGCTATAGAGGGATATGCCTTTGCGTTTGCCCGTTAAATTTAAAACAGTCGATTTTTCAAGCTGAAAATTGTCTGAATTAATACGAGCATTTGTTGAGTGTGTGATAAGTATCTGATTGGCTTCTGCACTGGTTTCAACTTTAGCAGCAACATTAACCACATCACCAAAAATATCATCATACTCGACAATGCCCTGGCCGGTATGAATACCAATTCGAGTGCGCAGGCTGAAAAAACTATCTTTACTTCGCTCTGCCGCCAGTTTTTGCTGAATGGCAATTGCAGCTTTAACCGCGTTTTCAGGCTTGGTGAATGAGGCCATAATGGCGTCACCCAGTGTTTTTATTATTTTTCCATTAAACTTACGAATAACAGGAAACAGCAGTCGATTATGTCTGTCTAGCAACATGCGGGCATCTACATCACCCCGTCGCTCCCAGTGTCGGGTGGAGTGTTCTATGTCAGAAAATAAAATTGTTATCAGCTTTCGAGATTTTTTGATAACTTCGATGGTGCTTTTATCTGTTAACATTATGGCTTGCTAAAACTCTCAAACTTAAAGGTATGACAATGTCATCTACACAAAATTTTGTATTGCTATGTTTACTGGGTGTGCTTGGCGCTTGTTCTACAACGGCTAAAGGACCGGTAACTAATAGAGAATATAAGGTGCAAATGGGCGGCTGGCAAGACATGGATGAATATAATCGGCTGCGTGATAAAGCAGTGCAGGGTAAAGAGCGCACTGAAGATGATGTAATTGACTGCAATGTGGTGGATTGTCCTGAGATGATTCGTAAAAACGGGGCTGAATAAATAGTTTAAATTTACCCTTCTGGGTTGTGCAATGAGTATCGGCCTAAACACCAGTAAGTTAACATTTTTTATGTAGGCGCCCCTTTAGGTGCATTATAACCATTTGATTTTGCGAATATTTTTTGTGCACCTGCAGCGCTCTATGCATCCATGCACCGCGGCATTAGTCAGCCTATTTACGTCAGGAAGCAAACGACACCTGGCTTACTGATATTAGGCACGAAAGGGGGGCTTTAAGCCTTACCCTGCAACTGTAAAAGAATATCTTCGTTCTCAAGTGTTGAAGTATCAGATGTGATTTCCTCACCCCGGGCAATATTACGCAATAAACGGCGCATAATTTTACCTGAGCGGGTTTTCGGCAGGTTATCAGAAAAACGAATCTGCTCAGGTTTGGCGATAGCGCCAATTTGTTCACCTACCCAGGAACGCAGCTCCTGAGTCAGTTGTTCATCAATGCCTCCCTCAGGGCGTGCACCCCGTAACACTACATAGGCAAATATGGCTTCACCCTTTACATCATGGGGATAACCCACAACTGCCGCTTCTGCCACACCCTCATGTGAAACCAGTGCCGACTCTACTTCCATCGTACCCAGACGATGCCCTGAAACATTAAGCACATCATCAATACGCCCCATAATCCAGAAATAACCATCCGCATCCTTGCGGGCGGAGTCCCCGGCAAGATAATATTTGCCACCAAATTTTGGCCAGTAGGTGTCTACGTAGCGCTGTTCATCATTCCATACGGTGCGTAATTGTGAGGGAAAGGGCTTTTTAATAACCAGAAAACCACCCTTATTCGCTTCACTAATACTATTGCCTTGTTCATCAACCACATCCGCATCAATACCCGGCAGGGCAAGGGTGCATGAGCCGGGCTTGGCGGCAACCACGCCGGGAAGCGGGGCGATCATATTGGCGCCAGTCTCTGTTTGCCACCAGGTGTCGACAATGGGGCAGTGCTCTTTGCCAATTACTTTGTGATACCAGATCCAGGCCTCCGGGTTAATCGGTTCACCCACGGTACCCAAAAGCCGGATGGAGGACAGGTCATACTGGTTAGGAAAAGCATCACCCTGTTTCATCAGTGCACGAATGGCGGTGGGGGCAGTGTAGAAGATAGTCACTTTATGGGCTTCAACTATTTTCCAGAAACGACCCGCATCGGGTACCGTCGGTGCGCCTTCATAAATAACAATGGTGCCACCAGCCGCCAGCGGGCCATAAGCCACGTAGGTGTGGCCGGTAATCCAGCCCACATCTGCTGTGCACCAGAAAATATCGTCGTCATTTAAATCGAATACCCATTTATTAGTGAGCACCGAACCCAATAAATAACCCGCACTTGCATGTTGAATGCCCTTGGGTTTGCCGGTAGAGCCCGAGGTGTAAAGCAGAAAGAGTGGATGCTCAGCACCAACCCACTCAGGTTCACACTCGATGCTTTTACCTTCAACCACATCGTGCCACCAGATATCCCGGCCTGATTGCATATTAATAGAATGCTCAGTGCGCTGATAAACAATAACCGACTCAATGGTAGGGCAGCCGCCATCCAGCGCTTTATCTGCTGCGGCTTTCAATTCAACAATTTTACCGCCACGGTGGCCACCATCCGCGGTAATTACCATTTTGGCCCCCGCATCATTAATGCGGTCGCGTAAAGACTCGGCAGAAAAACCACCAAATACCACAGAATGAATTGCACCTATGCGCGCGCAGGCCTGCATGGCAATAACCGCTTCCGGGGTCATCGGCATATAAATCACCACCCGGTCGCCCGATTGAATGTTTTGCGCTTTTAAGGCATTGGCAAACTGGTTAATTTCATCACTGAGCTGTTGGTAGGTAATATGCCGGGTGTCACCTTTCTCACCCTCAAAAATAATCGCGGTTTTGTTGGCCTTATCCGCAAGGTGGCGATCAATGCAGTTATAAGTGACATTCAATTTACCATCGGCAAACCATTTGAAATGGGGCGCATTGCTATCATCCAGTGTTTCGGTAAATGGGCTGTGCCAGTCGAGCATGTCACGTGCCTGCTGCGCCCAGAAGCCCTCATAGTCATCTGCTGCGGCTTTATACAGGGCATCAAACTCAGCCTGCTTAATAACCGCATTAGCTGCAAATTCAGTAGAAGGTGGAAACTGTCGCTCTTCGATTAGAACCGATTCAATATTATTATTGGACATAGTCGCTCCATTTTCATTTGTGCTTTTAAATTGTATTAGGGAGGATACCTTAGATTTTAAAAGACTACCGCAAATGAACGTGAAAATACGCAAATAAAAATGCCCGCAGTGCAGATCAAGCGAAGCGGAACCACCAGCTCTCTAAATAAAATCCGGATGCACCCGATAAACCCCCTTACCAATCCGAAACAAAAATTTCGTGTCCATCATATCAACCCGCACAGACTCAATCGTTGCCGCGGGTAAAAATGAATTAATATAATCGGAGGTAACATCCGAAAAATATTCCTTAAACGCCTTTAAAGTAACCACGATCCCCTCATCATCCACATGCCCCAACTCACCCGAGATCAACGCCGCCTTAAAACGCTGCTTTAACGTTTTCACCAACCCTCCTTAACCGAAGGGTTAGCCTGCTGACTCACCTCATAAAGCCCACTAATTAACTCCCCCACCACCTGCAAATAGCTATCAACTATCTCCGCCTGATATCCGGCCTCTTTGCTCACATCCGATGCGGAGTAAAAACATAAAAACATTAAAAACATGGACACCCATAAAAAAAACATAAAAACATGGACACCCATTATAAAAATCAACTATATTTTATGCCATATCAATAAGTTACAATATAATGACGCAAAAATGTTAAAGCTCTTTGAGCATGGGTGTCCACGCAAGCTTCGCAAGCTATAGAAAGCAGATACTGGTTTATAAAAACAGATTCAGAAATTAATTGTTTCTTAAGTTAGCGTGTGTACGCTATATTCTATATATTGATTAAATGTAAAAGCCCTAAATGAAGCGAATAATTGCTGTGTTTTTCTATTTAACTACATCTGTTCAGGCTGCAAGTTTTGATCGTGCAAAAGCCGCCACAAAAATCGAGAAACATATTTTTTCTAATCCCTGTTTATCATTATTGGATGAACTACTGGAAAACAGTTATAACTCTATACTAAACATTTATCGAGGGTCTGTGGAATCAAGGGACACAGAGAACTCAGAGGAATACATTGTTAAGCGCAGGGTGGATCAAGGGTCGCGGATCCACCGTTGTCCTGGAGTCGGGTGGAACCGCGTTGCTTGTTCCACCCTACAAAAGCATTTGTTTTCTCTGCAATTTCTGCAACGCTGTGACAAGGTTTTTATAGTTATGCGAATTCAGGAATTTAGCGTTTATGCTTAAGTTAAGTGCCATTCATCTCTGGCAACTATTAATTACAATTATTACTAATGATAACTTTTTAGCGGTTAATTTTGTGGCAGTTGACACAACCGCCTGCAACCCTGCCAGCGAAATAATAGCGAGGCGGGTTTAAGGACGCGGCACTGCGCGCATGTTCTACATCGGACACAAAATCTCTTATAAAGTCCTGTAGAAACGGATGATTCGAACCCGCTTCACCTGCTTGCAGGCTGGACCCGATGCGTTCGATCTTGCGCAAAGTTCCCAACACTTGTTGCTGTTGGGTTGATTGCCCGGTATTGTTTTCCGCCAGCGCCTGATCCAGTAACTGGAGCTGAAATGCCAGTTGCTGCATGTGTGAGCGCAGCTCCTCTCCGCTGACATATTTAAAATCCGGTGGATAAGTAACTTTGCGAAGCAGGGCCGCGGTATCGCTGCAACCGCTAACGGCTAAAATGGTCGATAACAATAAAATTATCCATAGGAAAAATAGAGATCGTTGAATTGGCATAGACGTTAATTCCTCAAAACGGGTGGCGGGAATTCATGGGCGATTAATTACCGATTCCATTAATTCTCTTATTTATTTTTTCTTGCACGGGTGTTTTATACAAGTTGGGATCAGAGTAAATATACATGCATCAAGGAAAATTCGCCGCTTCAAAATTAGAATATTTTTACTCTGACCCCAATGCCAAAATGATCTCTTTTGAATTTGTATTAATCTTTGTTATGGTTTTTTCCTTTTGGGAACTTTAGTTTAAAGCGTTTCAAATCTTCTTCTGTTTGCAATGGTGCATCAGGATCTACTTCAGCGTTTTTTCTAATTTTCTTTTCGGTTATGTTTTTTAAACGCTCGTAATCCGTGTGATCTTCCATCTGTTCGATTTCTTCTTTAGTGTGCCCTTTATGGCTCATAATTTAGAAACCTTTCGTCATAGAGTGATATGTGGCTATTTTATGCTTTTCAGCCAGTCGAGCCGATATTAACCATGTCAAATTATCATTACCCCTCATAGTATATACAACAAACAGTATGCCAGGTTTAGCTCTTCCAATTACTTGATATCTATCTTTTTCGTCTGAGTGATTTTCATCTTAGACCTCAATCGCATTTGGGTCATCAGATATTGATGTGACCGCAACGAAATCTATTCCGTAGTTTTTTATGTTCAGTTTGTTTTTATTCGGATTCCAATCAAACTTTATACTCGTCCCTCTAGTTGGCTGTGTCTATTTGCCGATACTATTTCCCAAAGCTGTTCTAATCAGCCAAAAAACACACAGTTAGATACCATTGTTTGTATGAACGGGTAGCATACTACAGAATACACAATCAAATCTATGCTTCTTGAAAAGCGATATGGGTATTGGGGGGTAGAGTAAAAAATTAAATTATATGTCAGCAAATGCTTCAACTCTCTGGTTTGTACGCCGCCTCCCAACGTTTTTAGGAAATAATCACTTGCTGGCACCCATTGATAGTTCCAACAGAAAACGGCTTTTACATTTAAAGGCATACGCAGATATAGTAACATCGGCTAATGAAAAGAAATATCGACCATTTACCCGCATCAAGGCAAAAACACCTGGAACACATCGTGGCGGTGCTGCGCGATGAGTTTGAGCAGGTTACCGGTTTTGCCAATGGCAAGAAAAAACACAGCCGCCTGTTAAAAATTATCCTTTTTGGAAGCCATGCTACGGGTAACTGGGTAAACGACCCGGCTCACGGCTATGTGAGTGATTACGATATACTGGTGATTCTCAATAACGAAGATTTAGTTCAGGAACACAAAATCTGGAATATCGCCGAAGAGCGAATCGCACTTCAGGTGCGCCCCCCCTTAAACATTCTGGTGCATAGTCTGCACCAGGTGAATGAAGCCTTATCACGGGGGCAGTATTTTTTTACCGATATAAAACGTGAAGGCATACTGCTATATGACGCAGACAAAAAAGAACTGGTGGAACCCTGTCATCTAACACCGGAAGAATCTAAAGTGATTGCGGAGAAGAATTTTGAGCATTGGTATGATAGTGCAGGGGAGTTTTTAGATACATTTACTGATGATTTGAAAAAACAAAGATTCAAAAAAGCGGCGTTTGAACTGCATCAAGCGACTGAACGTTTTTATGCCTGCTTGTTATTGGTTTTAACGAACTATAAACCCTATACCCATAACCTGGCGCAATTTAACTCCCTTGCCATTCTACAAAACGAAGTAATAGCCGAAGTCTTTCCGCAAGATAATAAAATGCAACGCAGTCGTTTTCAGTTATTAAAAAATGCCTATGTTGATGCCCGTTATTCAGAGCACTATGAAATAACTGAGGAAGAACTTAGCTGGTTAGCTGAGCGGGTAAAGTGCTTGCAGCAGCTAACTGAAAAGTTTTGTAAAGAGAAGATTGAGAGTTTTGAGTGAAGTGCCAATCATTTAGGGTTTGATTTTAAGTGCCAAATCAGAGAATAATTTTTTATTTAAGAACAGAATATAAAAGATATAACAGTATAACAGGACACCCAGTTTAAAATATAACAGGACACCCAGTTTAAAGAAATATAACAGGACACCCAGTTTAAGAATTAAATATCAGAATATTTTTCAAAAAATAGTTTATTCAATTCAGGTGAGATGTGTATTTATTCTGCTGAGCAGTAAGGTTTAGGTATTTAAACTAATGTGTTTAAAGATTTAACTGAATTCAATCCACAGTTAAACTTCAGCAGAGTGCTGGTGTTGGCTTGTGATTGATTATGATTTATTTGTTACGGAAAATAGTG
>Ga0316207_10000269_pt1 | contig 98778 bp, 93 predicted proteins | sample 6weekpyrite_MG_FD_204943 | JGI IMG/M metagenome (GOLD analysis project Ga0316207, IMG submission 204943) | Microbial mat bacterial communities from mineral coupon in-situ incubated in ocean water Damariscotta River, Maine, United States -... | ecosystem: Environmental > Aquatic > Marine >...
CATTTACAGAAAAATGGGATGTTTCGGAGTGCTGGTTTGGTTTGAAAACGGCAGGGGAGGAGGCCTTTGATAAAGTTAACCTGCCTGCTATCCGCCTCTGTAGATGATCAATTGCGGCTTTAAACGCGTCAATATCTTCCTCGCCAAGAGGAAATAACTGGATGTTGATCTGACCACCGCAAGCCAGGCCTAGTGTCCAGGCGTCACTTGTGGCAACGCTAAACTCCAAAGTTTTGCTCGTCTTGCTCTGCATTAACGCCAACGCTTCCGCAATAACGGTTCCCTCTACACAGCCGCCAGAAACCGAGCCTTCGAAGTGGCCGTCTTCATGTATAATCATCACGCTGCCGACGGGGCGTGGTGCTGAACCCCATGTTTTGGTTACCACGGCCAATACGATTGAATGCCCGTTAGTCAACCAATTGTGTGCATATTGCAGGTCTTGCAGCATAAAATTCCCGATTCGATATCTTGAAACGTCAAAGTAGGGACGCTGAGTGCAAGCTGCAAGGGGAACCTTTGTCTTATTAATAAGCGGCTGAAGCGCTTTATGTTTAACCCGGTTTGGCTTGATTTGAGTGCGCTAGGTCACTACAAGCAAGCCTTAGACGTAAAGCCGCCATTTGGAGCGGCTTTGTGGACCGAAATTTTTTAGAGGGAATAAGTATGTCGGTGCTAGCAAGCCCAGCGGGAAGAAACTTCCTGGGAAATTCCGCGGAATGGTACAAATTGACCATTTTCGCCTTTTTGATTGTCAACCCGATTATATATTACACAGCGGGCTCTTACATCGCTGGCTGGATATTGATCCTTGAGTTTATCTTCACGCTGGCGATGGCTTTGAAATGCTACCCTTTACAGCCAGGTGGCCTTTTGGCGATTGAAGCGGTTGCGCTGGGCATGACCTCACCGTCAACGGTGGTCCATGAAATACAAACTAACCTAGAAGTGATCATGCTGTTGGTCTTCATGGTCGCAGGTATCTATTTTCTGAAAAACATGCTGCTGTTTGTTTTCACCAAAATACTGGTTCATGTCCGCAACAAGATTGTTTTGTCCCTGATTTTTTCGGCAATGGCAGCACTGTTATCGGCGTTTCTTGATGCGTTGACCGTGACAGCAGTTGTGATTGCTATATCCGTCGGTTTTTACTCGATTTACCACAAAGTGGCTTCTGGTAAGGATTTTCATCATGATCATGACCATTCTGGCGATCATGAGATTGACAAGCTGAATGAAAATGATCTCGAACAATTCCGTGCGTTTTTGCGTAGCCTGATGATGCATGCGGCCGTTGGTACTGCGCTGGGTGGTGTAATGACACTGGTTGGCGAGCCGCAAAATATTTTGATCGCAGAGCGTGCTGGTTGGCAATTTGATGAATTTTTCTTCCGCATGCTGCCTGTAACGTTGCCGGTATTATTCACCGGCCTTGCAACTTGTATATTGTTGGAAATCACGGGGAAATTTGGTTACGGAACAAAAATTCCGCCGAAAGTTCTCAATATTATTGTTGATTATGACCGATATGAAGGTGAGCGCCGCAGCAAACGGGACAAGGCTGCACTTGTAGTACAGGGCATTGTTGCTTTGTGGCTTGTTGCCGGCTTGATCATTCATATTAGCCCAGGTCTTGTTGGTCTGTCTGTTATTGTGCTCGCCTCTGCTTTGAATGGCATTACGGAAGAGCATCAAATTGGCCACGCCTTTGAAGAAGCTTTGCCATTTACAGCACTACTTGTTGTGTTTTTCTCAATCGTTGGTGTGATTAGCGACAACGCACTTTTTGCGCCAGTCACGAATTTTGTCCTTAGCTTGCCTACCGCGTCGGACCAGGTTACCGCACTATTTGTAGCGAACGGTGTGCTGTCGGCCATTTCAGATAATGTATTTGTCGCAACAGTTTACGTAACCGAGACCAGCAAGGCGCTGGCAGACGGTATTATCGACCGTGACACATATGATCTAATGGCTGTCGCAATTAACACGGGAACCAACATACCATCAGTAGCCACTCCAAACGGGCAGGCAGCGTTTCTGTTCCTGCTTACATCGGCCCTGGCACCTCTCATTCGTTTGAGCTACATGAAAATGGTGGTAATGGCTTTGCCTTATACCATTACCATGTCAATCGTCGGGTACCTTGCGGTTGCAAATCTCCTGCAGCCAATGACCGATAAGTTGTATGATAAGAACCTGATTGAGCACCATTCAGCGGACATTTCAGCTTCTGAAAAAGGGTCTGGTCACTAAAAAAACGCAGCCAAACAACAGGTTGACTTAAAGCGCCCGTAACAAAAATTGTTGCGGGCGTTGTTTTTTCGCACTAGCATTGCCAATTGTCGACATACCGACACGGTATGGAGGCTGCAATTCCGTGAGGGGGAATGCTATGGATGGCCGTAACATAAGTTGTGCTGAGGAACGGTCCGAGGGTCCAGGTCCAGAGATTACAGAGGATCTTGGCCGCGAACTTACTGGCAAGGTTAAATGGTTCGATGCCGTGAAAGGATACGGCTTCGTGGTGCCAGAGGACGATGACGGAGACGTTCTTTTACATTTTTCTGTGCTGCGCGATGTTGGTCGTCGCTCGGTCCCTGAGGGCACAACTGTTGTTTGCAACGCTGTATTCCGGGAGCGCGGACGCCAGGCCACACGTGTACAGTCCCTAGATTTATCAACAGCAGTAGCTCCCGAAGATATCGGACGCTCGTCTTTTTCGCACCCAGGTATGGATGTGGAAGTTGGCAAGGACTTTGAAGACGTTGAAGTGAAATGGTTCAACCGAACCAAGGGTTACGGCTTTGTATCGCGCGGTGAAGGTACGCAGGATATATTCGTGCATATTGAAACGTTGCGCAGGGCAGGCCTGACCGACCTTGAACCAGCACAGGCGGTTCGTGTTCGTATCGGCAACGGAGAGCGCGGTCTGTTGGTGGCGCAAATTGCGCTTCCAGGGGACGCTTAGGAATAATGTTCATGTCTGTAAAACTTAATGTGGAACGCGGCTTTTTAGCTGCGTTTTTCGTTTTAATCTTGGCTGTAAGTGCTGCTTCACTTCAAGCGGAGGAAAATCCTCTGAATATGGTGCGTGCTAGAACACCAGCAGTTGTGTCGCAAGCGGATGGCACTCACCTCGATTTTCAGGTGGAAATGGCACTTTCCGACGAGCAGCGCTCGCTTGGTTTGATGTATCGGGACTATCTTGCTCCCAACCACGGCATGTTATTTATCTTTGGCGATAACCGACCGCGTAGCTTCTGGATGCGAAATTGCCTTATTCCACTGGACATAATCTTTTTGAACCCGGATGGCAGCATTATCAATATTGTTGCTAACGCTGAACCGGGCACAGACACCCAGCGTCTGTCAAATGGTCCTGCAAAATCTGTCTTGGAAATTCCGGGTGGTCGGGCTGCAGAACTAGGCCTGCAGCCAGGTGATACTGTTCGCCACGCCCTGTTAGGAAACTTGAAGCTCCGCAAAAAGGCTGCGCTTTGAATCGACAGCAGACTGCCCGCAAAGCGACACCAGAAATGGTTGCTGTAGCTAATCCACCAACAGGATATGAGCCTATTCTCTCAAACAGTGCGTTTGGCTGGGAAAACGGTCCCATATTTGAGCGGCGAACCGGCGATCAAATTCAGCGTGGATTTCGTGTTTCTGACTGGCATATTAATGCGGGTGGTATGTGCCATGGCGGTATGATGATGACATTCGCGGATATTTTGTTGGCGTCCGCTGTAAAGGCTGTTGCCGACCCGCCTTTCGTTACGGTACGCTTAACCACTGACTTTATAGACGCCGCATTTCTCGGTGAGTGGGTTGAAGGGACTGCGATATCCTCCCCGATTGAAGGCGGTCTTGTTCCTGTTTCCTGCAAGATGATGGCTGAAGGACGACTGGTCGCTTCCGCTAGCGGGATATTTAAACTGTTGAGGAGCCGGGTACGCTCTTAAGCACCTCGTAACAGGCCGCAAAGTTTGGAAATGTGGTGACCGAAAACGGGCCTTTTTTGGTTCTTAAAATAGGGCAAGCAAAGGTTTTTTTGCAGTTTTACTTTTTTCCCTTGCCAATTGCTGGCCGAAACTCTAGATACACCGGGCGTCGGGGAGTGGCGCAGCCTGGTAGCGCACCTGTTTTGGGTACAGGGGGTCGCTAGTTCGAATCTAGTCTCCCCGACCAGTTATTCGGTAGAAATACCAAAGGGCTTGGCCGCCAGGGCCAGGCCCTTTTTCTTTCGCGTTGAAATAGTTCAAAAAACGAAAATTCCCTATTCTAATTTTTGGCCAGCTGTTATAGGGTGCGCCCGCTTACAAGCCATCACTTGGCAAAAGGTCCCGTAGCTCAACTGGATAGAGCAGCTGCCTTCTAAGCAGCAGGTTCGAGGTTCGAGTCCTCGCGGGATCGCCATTTTCCATTATATTTCCCATGTTAGAGACAGAAAATCTACTTCGATTCGTTGTTATCAATTATAGCCTTTTGTAAATCGGCTATTAATAATAGGGTCTTTACTGTCTTTAGAATGTTGTAGTTTTGGCGAAACCTAATTGGTGGTTGGGGCCAAAATGGTGATTGAGGTAAAAACAAATGCCAGCGACGACGACAATTACAGGAACACCGCCGGTAGAAAACTACGGACCAACCGGAGAGGCGAGCGTTGATGCGCTCCTTTCGGGTGTAAGTTGGGCGCCGGATGATGGCAGCAACATAACGACCGTCAGCTATAGCTTTAGCAACCCTGATAGCGTCTATTCCTTCGATCCTACGATCGGATATGACGCGACAGGCGAAACGAACGAACCCACCTTTGCTATCACTGAGCTGTCGGACTATGCCAAAGGCCTGTTCAATAGTTATGTGGCAAATATTGGTACATTTTCCAATCTCGACCTTGTGGAAGTGGAAGACACGGCCACCACGGCTGGCACCGTGCGGGTGGCGTGGTCTGCAATTGATAATGAAGATGCCGTTGGTTGGGCATATTATCCAGATACGTGGGTAGGGGCTGGGGATATATGGCTCATCGAAGCCAATCACGTGGAAACGGATGTTGATTTCGGCCATACCCTGCTGCATGAGCTTGGCCACGCGCTCGGGCTAAAACATTCTTTCGAGGTTGACGGCGGTTTCCCTGCAATTGATGCACAATATGAAGGTGTTGACTATACGGTGATGAGCTACACCGTGTCTGCGCGCTTCCCAGATGCCCAGTGGGCCGATCTTTGGCCGCAAACATACATGTATTTCGATATTCTAGCTCTACAGGCGCTCTACGGCGTTGATACTGTCACGACAGCAGGGGCGGATACTTATGATTTTGATCAAAGCGCGCGCTTCCTTCAAACCGTGTGGGATTACGGCGGGATAGACACGCTTGGCGCTAGTAATGGTACGACAGCGGTTGATATAAATCTTACACCGGGAACCTGGAGCAATGTCGGAACCACAATAGAATATTGGCTTGGCGGGCAGAATTATAGCTACGACAGTTATACGGTATATATCGCCGATGATACCATCATTGAAAATGCATACGGCGCCGGAGGCAAAGACACTTTAACCGGCAATGGCGTTGACAATGTCCTCTCCGGCAATGGGGGTAATGACAGGCTCCTTGGCGGAGACGGGGCTGACCTGCTCGAAGGCGGCGCCGGGAATGATGTGCTTCGGGGTGACGCTGGGGACGATGTGTCCTCTGGCGATGACGGTAATGACCAGCTGTACGCCGGCGCGGGTGACACCGGGAATGACGTTGCGATTGGCGGCGCAGGTAACGATGTCTTGGGCGGCGCGGGCGGAGATGATTTCCTAGTTGGCGGTGGCGCCGACGAAGGCCCCGTTCTGCAGCTGCTGGTAACGTCAGGCGACAGTACAGACGACGGTAGAGACACGCTTTATGGGGGCGACGGCAATGATACACTGCTGGGCGGCGGCTGGGATGATGGCGCAGTTACAGACAACGGGGCTTACGATGCCGGTGAAGCTATTACGGACGGTACTGGTGCCGATGAAATTTGGGCTGGCACTGGTGATGACTTGGTAGTAGCGGCTGCAGGGGCAGATACAATAGGCGGCGGTCTGGGTGATGATACGCTGAACGGTGGCGGCGGGAACGATATATTCTTTGGCGGCAGAGACGCTGGCGATACCGGCGTGAACGACGTGATAAACGGTGAAGGCGGGGCGGATGAAATATTCGCTGGTGCGGGCAACGACAGCGTCGACGGCGGCAGCGGCAATGACAATATATTCTCAGGTGCCGGCGACGATACTGTTGATGGAGGCGAAGGCGAAGACACACTGTGGGGTGGTGGCGGTGATGATATATTCACGGGTGGTGCCGGAGCAGATATCTTTATATTTGCCAGCGGGCAGGGCGACGACACTGTCACTGACTTCAGCCTCACAGACGACGAGCTTCGGTTGACCGGCACGACAACCGATTTTACTAGCGCAGACGATGTGGCAGCGGCTTCAGTTGAACAAAACGGCGGCCTGCTCATTGACCTTGGAGGTGGTGACAGCGTGTTCCTTGAAGGATTGTCGCTAACTGATATTTCGTCGATCAACTTCGCTCTTTAAGCGGGCGAACTGCAGCGTAGGCATAAAAAAGGGCCCTGATGGGCCCTTTTTCGGTTTATCATTCGCTGTGGGTGTTATTTTTCCATTCGAGTAACAATTTTCTCGGCTTCGTCCATCAATCGGTTCATGCGTGCGATAAGCGCCGCATAGGGTGCACCGTCTGCCAGATCGACACCAGCTTCCTTGAGCATTTCATAGGGCTTTTTGGAACCACCGGCCTTGAGAACGTTGATGTAATCCTCACGGGCGCTTTCATCGCCGGAGAGCATACGCTCCGCGAACATGGTGCCGCCAGATATACTGGTCGCATACTGGTAAACATAGAAGTTGTAATAGAAATGCGGAATATAAGCCCATTCAATCGCATAGGCCGGATCAATGGTCATCACACCTTCGTCGTGCCCATGGTATTTCTTGAGCAAATTTAAATATAGCTCGGTCATTTTCGCGCCAGACAAGGCTTCACCGGCTTCAGCCATGTCGTGAATAGTCAGCTCAAACTCTGCGAACATGGTTTGGCGGAAAAATGTACCGCGGTAGGCTTCCAGCGCCCGGTCGATATAATAGAGCCGTTCAGCATCGGACAGGTCTTTGGCCAGCATATATTCCTGCAGCAAAACCTCATTTGTTGTTGATGCTAGTTCCGCCGTAAATGTTGTGTAAGAGTATGTTTCATAAGGGTTATTTTCTCGCGCGAGCAGGGTGTGCACTGCATGCCCCCATTCATGGGAAAAGGTTGAAACATCTTCGAATCCCTTGTTGAAATTCAAGAGCACATAGGGGTGCTCGTCATATCCGGCACCCTGCATATAGGCCCCTGACCGTTTGCCTGGCTGCGGGTAAACATGCATCCAGTTGCCGGTAAAGCCGGTCTTTAGTTTTTTAAGATAGTCTTCACCAAAAGGGACAAGGCTCTCTAGTGTCAGTTTTTTCGCATCATCAAGCGAAAATTCCCTGTTGAGCTGGGTGGTTTCAGGATAAATGTCGTAATAATGCAGATCGTCCAAACCCATTATGCGCTGGCGTAGCTTCAGGTAGCGGTGCATGGAGCCAAGGTTGTTATTGGCGGCTTTCACCAAGGTTCTATAAACAGAAGACGGTACGTTGCTGTTGGCCACTGACCTATCAACGCTGCTTTCATACTTGCGTGATTTTGTTGCGAAAATATGGCTCTGAACGAGCGTATCAAGGGTTTGGCCAAACGTCGCTTCGTATGTTTTCCAGGTGTTCCAGAAAGTGTCAAAAACCAGTTTGCGGTCTTCGCGGTTTTGCGCAGCCCGGTGCTTTGAATAGGCTGCCTGATTAAGCGTTACAGTTTCGCCAGTTGAAAGGGTTACTTCGGGCCAGGGAATGCTTGCGTTGGCAAGAAGCGAGTAAATTCGCTGAGCGCCAGCGCTAACCTGAGCGGAATTTGCGAGCACGCCTTCCGCTTCCAGGCCAAGCGTATGATCGGCACGCTGTAAAGTATCGCGCAGGTTAAATGCGTGTTTTTCTAGGCCAGGTTCGGCTTTGATGAACTCTTCAATACGCTCTGTCCCTACTGCGAGAACTTCAGGGGACATATAGGCTGTGACCTGGCCAAATTTGGCAAAAGCTGAACGAGCGAGCCCAACCCGCTCCTGCCCTTCGGCTACGCGTAAGTCTTCATCGCCGCCAAGAGAGGCGTAGATAAACATTCGGGCAGTATCCTTCTGAAGGGCGGATACCGCATCCAATGCTTCCAGAAGAGACTGAGGGCTTTCGCCGAGCTTACCCTGAAACCGAGAGAGGGTTTCAATCTCTGAAACAAGGCGCTCTTGTTCGGCTTTCCAGGCATCTACCGAAGGGTATAGGTCGGTTAGGTCCCAGCGAATTTGGTCAGGTGCATCTTCGGCTGCGAGCGGTGCGCTTAACAGCGTGGCGGCAAGCGCTGTCGACGCCAGCAAGTGTGTGATTGGTTTTTTGATATGTCTGAACATGTTTGAATCTCCTCCAGCAATCGTTGAATTTATTATTTTGTTTATGGTGTCATTTTGCCGTTCACGGCTCAAAGGGCAAGTAATGAATGGTGATTAACCCGCCTAAAGACTTCGGTGTGACATTTTTGTACGAGCTAAATGCCGCGGAAGTGTGAGAGCGGTTTTTAAATCAACATGTTATCGCCAATACGGGGAAAATTGACACACGACATAAATCTAGTAGATTTTGTCGCATCGGGCTTTAGAGCCAACATTGGACAATTGTAACATTTTATAACCAATATTTGATTGGGCGTTAGTCTGTAAAGCCTCTTACAGTACAGGCCGTGGAAACTTGGTTCGATGGTCATCATGGGAGACTGAATTTGGAACGTTTTATCTGCAGAACACTATCAGTTGCTGCGCTAATCTGGGTGGGAGCACAAACCACCCTTGCTGACAGCAGTCAGATTAAAGTTCTCGATGAAAAATCCTCTGCGGTTCAGTATGCTGTAGTTTCGCTTAAACCACTTTTTGAGGCGTCTCTAAACATGCCTGCAGATGCGGAACCAGCAGTTAAGCAGTCTGGCGCACTTTTTTCGCCGTTCGTTTTGCCGGTTCGACGGGGGGCCACTGTCAGTTTTCCCAACTTTGATGAATTCCGCCATCATGTATATTCCTTTTCCAAAACCAAGCGCTTCCAGCTCCGGCTCTACGGTCAGGATGAAACAAAGCATATTGTGTTTGATGAGGCTGGGGTTGTGGCGCTTGGCTGCAATATCCACGATAACATGCTCGCCTATGTTTATGTCACTGATAATCCCTATTTTAAAACTACAGGCGCGTCAGGTAGTGTGGAATTTGAGGCGTTGGAAGTTGGCGAATATGAAATCTATGTCTGGCATCCGGATTTGAAGGACAAACTCAAACAAAAATATGGCAAACTTGTTGTGAGCAAAGATATGACAGGGGCCATGCCAACAATTATTTCCCTTGAACTTCGCAAGGTTCGAAAGATGCAGTTAGCTCCGGCCGAGGATGACTACAGTTGATGGGATCATTTAAATTCCAGACGCGCCTAACGATCGTATATTTGGCGCTGTTTTTTGCCGTTCAGGGCATCATCATCCTGGCGTTCTATACGTCTGTGAACAGCAATGTGGATGAGCAGGTCCAAAACCAACTTCGGTCATCAGCCAAAACCTTTTCGGCGATTGTGCAGCGGAGGATTGATCTTTTGGCAGGGCGCGCCCGTGACCAGGCGCGCCAGTTTGAATTTCGTGATACAATCAGCACTGGCGACGTGCCAACAATACGCTCAGCAATGCGTAATTTCAGCAAACGCATAGAAGCCGATCTTGCGCTGGTATATGACTTGGACGGCAATATCATTACCTCTGTCGGCAGCAGCGGTTTTACCAACGAAATGGCCCCAGCCTTATCGCCAGAGCTATTCGAGCAAACCGAGGCCGAAAATATTGCCACCAGTATCGTTGAGATCGACGGGCATATATATGAAGTGGTGTTTGCGCCGGTGTTGGCACCCGACTTAATGGCGGTTATTGCCTACGGTATTGAACTTGATCAGGATGAAGCGCTGAGCATTAAGCTGCTTTCATCGATCGATCTGGAAATTGCGTTCCTTTACAAGGATGACGGCACCTACCGGGTTGCGTCAGCAACGTCTGGTGAGCGTACATTAAGCCGGTTTCTGGAGCAGGACCTAAATCAAGTAGATGCGGCCGTGTTCAAGTCGCGTTATCAGGGCGATGATTACATGTTCTGGCGGCTTGAGCTGAGTGAAGCCGCTTTAGGGAAGGGTGAAATCGCAGCCCTTCTTTATTATTCGGTGGATACGGCGCTTGCCCCCTATGTGGCGCTCGCGGTTACGCTTTCCGTCGTATTGCTTGTTGGTATAATTATGTTGATTGGCGGCAGTGTGGTTTTGTCTAGGGGCGTTACACGGCCCCTTCGCGTTTTAGCCCGTGCGACCTACAGCATCGCCGAAGGGGACTATCACGAAGTTGAAGCCCTGAAAAACGGCGATGAAATAGCCAAACTGACGGACAGCTTTAACCGCATGGTGGGCGCAGTCAAAGAACGCGAGCAAAAGATTGTGTTTCAGGCCTTCCATGATGCGGAAACCGGCCTGCCAAACCGGAATCAATTTGAGAAAAACCTCGCATTACGCATTGAAAACAAAAAAGAATTTTGTCTGGTTATTGCCGAGGTTCAGCAGCTGACCGAACTTCGTAGTGTATTGAATAATACCCACTTGAATGACCTGCTAAGCGGCATTGGGGAGCGCATAAGCCAAGTCGCCAATGTGGAAGTTGCAAGGCTTTCAACAGAATCCTTTGCGTTCATCACTGATGATGTCGGGGCGGCAGATATTATTGCCTCGCTTATTATCAATGCTTTTATGACGCCGTTTGAAATAGCGGACGTTGTGGTTGATGCCAGTATCAAAATGGGATTGACCAAATTCCCTGACGATAAAAAAGACGGCATGAAGCTGTTGCAAACAGCGAGCAGTGCGCTGGAAACCGGTCGCAAGGCAGCAAAAGGCTTCGCCTGGTACGTTGCAGACGACGGAAGCAGCTACAAACAGCGACTGTCGCTGATGAGCGATCTGCGCGACGCATTGACGAGCGGCGAGGTGTTTTTCGCCTATCAGCCCAAGCTTGAACTGCAAACGGGCGCGATAAAATCGGCCGAGGCGTTGGTGCGCTGGGTAAGCCCGAGCCGTGGTTTTGTGCCACCTGATGAATTTATTCCGTTTGCGGAAAAAACCGGCGATGTGCGCCATGTCACCGACTGGGGCCTGCGCACAGCGATCGCACAAGCGGCTGACTGGCGGTCGCGAAATATTTATATAACGGTCGCAGTGAATCTTTCCACAAGCGATCTCATGAACGCAAACCTGCCTGGGCAAGTGCTCAAATTGCTGCGCGATTATAATTTACCTGCGTCATGCCTTAAGCTTGAAGTAACAGAAAGCGCGGTAATGCATGACATGACACGGGCGCTTGATGTGCTGAATATGTTGAGTGCCATGGGAATCGTATTGTCGATTGACGATTACGGCACAGGTTATAGTTCGCTTAGCTATTTGAAAAAACTGCCGGTTAGCGAGCTAAAGATCGATATGTCGTTTGTGCGTAAGCTTGCAGAAAGTTCGGAAGACCGCATTTTGGTGCGCTCGACCATTGAGCTCGGTCATAACCTGGGTTTGGAAATAACCGCTGAAGGTGTTGAAGATCAAAAATCCATTGACCTTCTCACCGAATACGGTTGCGATACAGTCCAGGGCTATTTCATCAGCAAGCCGGTGCCAGCCAACGAATTCGAAGCATTCCTCGAGGCGAAGAACGCGAAAAAATGAAGCCTGCCGCCATAGCATTAGCTGCATTGCTAAACTTGCTAGAGCAGCCGTTGGCGGCTGATAATATTCCGGTTGACCTTGAACTATATAGCGACTTGCGTCTAAGCCACGCCAGCGGGGAAACCAGCTGGTTCGCTGGCCGATTTGGCAAAACCAGATATGGCGGGGACACCAGAGGCGGAGCAGCTACGCGGCTGCGGCTGGCAGAGGTATCTTTAATCGCAAAAGCAGACGTGGCTTGGGACCTTCAGGCTTTTGCTCACGCTAAGTTTGACCCTGAGCAGGACAAGCCAGTTGATTTAGTGGAAGCATATTTGCGCTATGCACCGGCCCCGACGTCAGCATTTTCATACGCGATCAAGGCCGGGTTGTTTTTCCCGCATATATCGCGGGAGAATACAGCGATTGCATGGACCAGCCCCTTTAGCATTACACCTTCCGCGATCAATAGCTGGGTAGGTGAAGAAGTGCGGGCGCTAGGCCTGGAAGCCAAGGGCACCCTCAAATCAGGTGACCACGCTATTGACTTTACCGTTGCAGGCTTTGGCTTCAATGATACCAACGGTGCGTTGCTGGCTTTTCGTGGCTGGACTTTGGGCGATGCAAAAGTAGGAGCCTTTTCGCAGCTTCCGATAGCTCCCTTGCCCGGCATCGGACCGGACAGCGGTTTTCTTCTAAGTCAGGCGCTTTTCACTGTCCCGGCAAAGGAAATAGATAACCGCGTGGGATTTTATGGCGCGCTCGATTATCGCTTTAGCAACAAGCTGAAACTTGGCGCGTTTTATTACGATAACCGCGGCGACCCAGAAATAACCATAGATCAACAATATGCTTGGGATACGCGTTTTTGGAATTTTTACGCGGAAGGTGAGGTTGGCGCTGACATAAAGCTAATCGCACAGTATTTGACCGGTTCAACAGTGATGGGATTTCTGTTTGGAGATGAACAGTTGCGCCAGGTTGACGTAGATTTTTATGCAGCTTACGCGCTGGCAACAAAAAAAATGGGACGATATCGGCTGACCGCACGCTACGACTGGTACGGCGTGACCGATAACAGCTTCATTCTGCTGGATAATAATAATGAAGACGGCGACGCCTTCACCGTGGCGTTGGCGGCGAAACTCGGCAAGAAAACCTCAGTTATAGCGGAATACCTGCGGGTTGATAGTGTGCGCCCGGCACGTTTGTCCATTGGGGACGAAGCGGACCAACATAACAATGTTTTTCAGCTTAGCTTTCGTCAGCGATTTTAGGATTTAGGGCAATCTCAAAAGCCAACCTAAACCAGTGGTTCGCTAAGCAGCTCTTTTACGGCTACAGCCTTAATGAGACAATAAAGTGTATCATCCACTTTTAATCCCATCGCAGTACAAGATTTCCTGGTGATGCGGCTTTGCAGCGTCAAGCCGGTCTTTGCGAGCCTAAGAGTGATCAGAACGTCGCTTTGAGTGTTGTCGATGTGTGTAATTTTTGCTTCCAGCTGGTTCAACACACTGATGCCGTCGAGTTTTGTCGGCGCAAGTGCGATGTCGCGCGCTAGAATTCGCAGGCGAAGCGATGCACCGTCAGGCTCTCCGTCATCAGCAATATAAAGGAGTTCTCCGCTGATGTCTGCGACAAGCAAACCATCTTCTCGTCCAGAAACCACGGCGTTTACCAAGCTGCCGGCGTCGTCTATTCCAAGGAGCCGCTGGGTTTCTGGAGCAACAAGAACATCTTCGACCGGGCCTGCGACCAAAATTGTACCAGCCTCAATAAGAAGCGCTTGATCGGCGGCGAACAGCATTTCCTCCAACTGGTGAGTAATTAAGAGAACCGGCGTGCTACTGGTGTGGGCAAGGGTGCGTATGAGCGCCATTATTTCGCGCCGCCGTTTAGGGTCCAGCCCGTTCATGGGCTCGTCGAGGATCAAAAGCGCTGGCTTGGCTGCCATGGCCCGGACTATCGCGACCCGGCGCGCCTCACCGCCGGAGAGGTTTGCGGGCATACGCCCTAACAGCCCGGCAGTGCCCGTGATCGAGAGCAGTTTATCGAGCTCACCAGCCGATAATTTACAGGATAACATGATATTATCCTTCACTGTCATTGTAGGAAACAACGCTGGGTCTTGCATCACCAGCCCAATGTCGCGGGAACGTTTGAAAACCGTTGGGCGCCTAGTGGTTTGTAGCAAGGTTTTGCCGCCAAACGAGATAAAGCCCGTTGCGTCGGTTTTAATGCCGCAAAGAATGCGCGCGAGCGTGGTTTTCCCGGCTCCAGAGGGGCCAATAAGCGCGGTAACACCGGGCATAAGTTCAAATTTGGCATGGGCTTCAGCGCTGTCCAGTTGCCAGCCTACATCTATCTGTGCAATTGCTTTGCCGCCCATTAGACGGCCTCCAGGCGGCGCTTCATGCGCCTGTAAAGCCATTCAGAGGCAAACAGGCTTGCTAGCGCCGGAATAAGGCAAAGCAGTGCCAGGCGGGCGGCAGCCTCTTCTCCGCCAGGGGCCTGGGCGGCGCTATAAAGTGCAAGCGGCAATGTTTGGGTTAGCCCGGGGATGTTTGCTGCAAAGGTGATGGTCGCCCCAAATTCGCCAATTGCACGAGCAAAACCAAGAACTGTTCCTGAAAGAATGCCGCCGTAAGCGAGAGGCAGGCTAACGCGTAGAAACCGGGTCCAGCCGGGTATGCCGAGGGTTGAGGCAACATCCATGTAAGTTTTGGGCTCAGCCTCAAACGCTTGCCTGATACTGCGGACCATCAGCGGAAAAGCCATAACGCCACTGGCAATGGCTGCGCCCTGCCACTTGAATGCCGGGCTAAGGCCAATGTTGGCGAGCCATAGGCCAATGCCGCCGGTGGGCGCAAGTGTTACAAGCAAAATATAACCAACCACCACTGGCGGCACCACGAGCGGGATATGGACAAGAGTATCAACCAGCGTTTTGCCGCGAAACTCAGAATGTGCGAGCCAGTAAGCGGTGGCCACAGCAATGGGCAGGGCAACCAAAGTTGCTGCAAATGCGACCTTCAGGCTTAGGCCCAGCGCCTCTATTTCGACGGCAGTGAGCATCAGCCCTCCAAATGAGCGCTGTAGCGCGCAAGCCCGGCGTTCAGGTCCTCTATCAGGTCGTCGGTGTCCTCAAGGCCGATATGAAGCCGAAGTAGGGGCCCTGAGGCCTGCCAGGGAACTGCTGACCTGCTGTGGCTTGGGTCACTTGGTAAAATTAGGCTTTCAAAGCCACCCCAGCTGAAGCCCATTTTGAAAAGCTTCATATCGTCGACCATAGCGGCCGTATCAGCATAGTCCCCGCGTTTCAGGATGACGGAAAACAGCCCGCATGAGCCGGCAAAATCACGCGCCCAAGTTTCGTGTCCGGGGCAGGTTTCAAATGCCGGATGAAGTATCGTTTCTACTTCTTCATGAGTTTGCAGCCACGCTGCCACTTTAAGCGCATTCTCTTCATGTTGCTTGAGCCGTACGCCCAGCGTTCGCAAGCCCCGAAGCGCCAGCGATGCATCATCTGGTGATACAATTTGTCCAAGTTGAAATGCGGTGCGCTGAACTTTCCGGAAAGCGCGTTTATTGGCGGTGGCGCTGCCAAGCATAATATCAGAATGCCCGCCGATATATTTGGTAACGGCATGCACGCTAACGTCTGCGCCCAATTCGAGCGGATTCAGGAAAAGCGGGGTAGCCCAGGTATTGTCGGTTACAACATAAGCGCCGATTGTTTTCGCGGCAGCAACAATAGCGGGCAGGTCCTGCACCTCAAAGGTAAGCGAGCCGGGCGTTTCCGTTAGGATAACTTTGGTATTGTCGCGGAATAAAGACGTGATATCAGCGCCAATCATTGGATCATAGAAGGTTGTTTCAACCCCCATGGCTTTCAGGAAGCCGTTGGCGAATGAACGCGTGGGTTCGTAGGCGCTATCAGTGATAAGGATATGGTCGCCTGCTTTCACCAGTGCGATGATGGCCCCGGTGACGGCCGCAATGCCGCTAGGGTAAAGCACTGTGCCCTCACCTTGTTCAAGCTCGGTCAAGGCGTCACAAAGCGCCCACTGGGTTGGGGTCCCTTTGCGGCCATAAAACAGCTTTTGCGCAGAAGGGTTTGCCACGCGTTCACGCATTTCAGCGTAGGATTCGAAAAGACAGGTGGACGCCCGGTAAACCGGCGGGTTTACAATGCCGTGGGTCCATTCCTTTTTGCGGCCAGCGGTGACAAGTGTGGTATCGGGTTGTTTTTTCGCCATAAAATTACTCGGTTCTCAAGTTTCTATCGGCAAGGCGGGGTCAAGACCCCATTCTGACCATGATCCATCATAGATAGGCGTGTTCCAGTGTCCAAGCTGGGCAAAGGCGAGCGCGATGCAGCAGGCGGTGACCCCCGAGCCGCAGCTGGTGACAATGGGCTCCTTTGGGTCAATGCCCGCTTCCATGATGGTCGCCTCAAGCCCGGCGTTGGTCATCAGTGTGCCGTCATGAGCGTAAAGGTCACCAAAAGGCAGGTTCGCCGCACCCGGAATATGACCGGAACGCAGTCCTTCCCGTGGTTCAGGGGATTTGCCGGCAAAGCGCCCAGGGGCTCGGGCGTCGATAACCAACCGCTCCCTGCTATCGATATTGGCGAGAATGTCCTCTTTGGTGAAATAGAGCGCCGGATTATAGCTGGCTTTGTAAAAGCCTTTTGCTGGTTTGGCGGGGCCTGCCTCAACCGGGCGTTTTTGCGCTTTCCACTTTTGGAAGCCACCGTTTAACACATAAATATTTTTGTGGCCCATAATGCGGAACATCCACCAAACACGCGCGGCGGTGCGGAAATCGCTATTGTCATAAACAATGATTTTGCTGCTGTTTGAAACACCGAGCGCACTGACCATAGCACTGAAGTTTTTCTCGCTTGGCAGTGTGTGCGGTGCGCTGGCACCGGGTTCGGCAATGTCATTGATATTAAAAACCCGTGCGCCCGGGATGTGGGCCGTTTCGAACTCGGCCTTTGCGTCGCGGTCACTCGCGGGCAGGTGCCAGCTGGCGTCCAATATGATAAGGCCTTTTCGCCCCAGATTTTTGGAGAGCCAATCAGTACTTTTCAGGGGGGAATTTGCCATATTGTGTCTGCTGCTTCATTGTTGTTTCCCGCACTGTAGGCGGGTGAAGCACAAGTATCAATCGGGCAAATCTAATGCACCGGAAAAGCCGGATTATTGGGCCTGAGATATAGGGGGGCTTGCCAAAGCCTTGATGGGTTCCGTTGCTTTAGTTCATCACTGCGCGTGTGGCGATGTCGCCGCTACGCCGCGTGCGGAACAACCGGTTCATTAGGGGATGCTCGAATGCGTCAGTTTCTCCGCATTCCATCAGATGCTGCTCAGACACGTAAGTGGTGTGTTTTTCACCGTCCACCAATATGTGATACCAGGGGCGATCCTTGGGCGGATGCGTTTCGGCCATAACCTCATACCATTCGGGAGACTGGCTGAATGTCGCATCTACATCAAAAATCAGACCACGGTAGCCAAAACGGCGGTGGCGAACCACTTGGCCGGGGGCAAACTGTGCTGTTTGTGTGCGTGACATAGTTCTTCTCCTTTGTTGTCGATTTGTTTCACCTCAATCCATCGACTGGATTTCGTTCTGAAATCCGCGACCAATTCTTGGTCTATGCTGCCTATTGTACCGTTTCCCGATTAACAATTTCTGAACGAAAATATCAAAATTGTTAATGTTTCAGTAATTATATTACAAATATGTGGGAATTTAGCCGCCAGCTTTCAAGGGAACCCGGTGCAGGGCGAATTTGTTTTGACAAGTTTTCTGGAAGCGCGCATAGGCTTTGTGAACTGAAACTAATGGCGAGGCGGCCTCATGAGCGAAGATATATATCAGGGACTTAATCAGCTTGGAAAACAAGGCGCTGCGCCTGCTTCACCCTCTGATGCGGAGCTGGATTATGTGCCAAATCCGCGTGAGGGCAGGGATTATCTGGTTAGGTTTACTTGCCCAGAGTTCACAAGCCTGTGTCCGGTCACCGGCCAACCTGATTTTGCGCATTTAATGCTGGATTATGTGCCTGGAAAAACCCTTGTGGAAAGCAAAAGCCTGAAGCTTTTTTTGCAAAGTTTTCGAAATCACGCGGCATTTCATGAAGATTGCACCGTAGGTATTGCCGAGCGCTTGGTTGAAGAAATGAAGCCCAAATGGCTGCGGCTTGGCGGTTACTGGTACCCGCGCGGCGGCATCCCGATAGATGTATTTTTCCAGACCGGTGAAGCCCCAAAAGGTGTGTGGGTGCCTGAGCAAGCTGTGCCCAATTACAGGGGCAGGGGGTAACCGCTTCTTCTAGTGTCATACCGTGACTTGATCACGGTATCCACGGTAAGCTTTGTGATTGAGCATGGACCCCGTGGTCAAGCCACGGGGTGACAATAGAGCTACGGAATACCAACCATCTTGTGGGTTTGCAGGCTCAGCCGCCACCGCGGGTAGGTTTTGCAATAGTCCACTGCGGCAGCTGTGTTTTGTGCCTGATATGCACTGTCCATAGGCTGCAGAAAAAAATGTTCAAAATCCAGGTGTTCAAACTGTTCTGGCTCGCCGCCTGTTTGCGGGTACACCAGCTTTAGCTCCTGGCCCTCTGTCACAATCATTTCAGAACCGATTTTTGGGCTGATGCACAGCCAGTCGATGCCAGGTGGTGGCAGGATGGTGCCGTTGCTTTCAACGGCAACCTCAAACCCGGCCTTGTGGAAGGCTTCAATAAGCCCATCGTCAAGCTGCAACAGGGGCTCGCCGCCAGTACATACCACCATAGGCTTACCGCCCACACCTTCCCATGCCGCTTTTACTGTTGCGGCCAATGCTTCGGCGGCTTTAAATTTGCCGCCGCCCACGCCGTCTGTGCCGATAAAGTCTGTGTCGCAAAACTGGCAAACGGCGCTCGTGCGGTCACGCTCCAGCCCAGACCACAGGTTACAGCCCGCAAAACGGCAAAACACCGCCGGGCGGCCGGTTTGTCCGCCTTCGCCTTGCAGCGTATAGAATATTTCTTTCACGCTGTAGGTCAAAAGCTACTCCTGGTACCGGGTGGGGTCTTTGAGCCCCGCTTCTTTGAAGCCCTTGGCGCGCAGCAAGCAACTGTCACAGTGGCCGCAGGCTTCGCCTTGAGCGTTCGGGTCATAGCAACTGATGGTCATTGAATAGTCTACGCCCAGTTTGGTGCCTTCTGCGGCGATCTGGGCTTTGGTCATATCAATCAGCGGTGTCTGAATACGCACACGTTCGTCTTCTGTAACGCCAGCTTTTGTAGCGAGATTTGCCATGGCCTCAAACGACGCGATATATTCGGGCCTACAGTCCGGATAGCCGGAATAATCAAGCGCGTTTACACCGATGAAAATGTCTTTGGCACCCACCACTTCGGCGTATGCTAGTGCAAACGAAAGAAAAATGGTATTGCGTGCAGGCACGTATGTAACCGGGATTTCATCTGGTTTAGCGTCGAGTTTGTCTTTGGGTACATCGATATCAGCTGTCAGGGCGCTGCCACCAAAAAGGCGGAGGTCAAGCTCTGCGGTTTTATGCTCGGCCACATTCATCTGTGATGCGATGGCCTCGGCGGCGTCAAGCTCAACGCTGTGGCGTTGGCCGTAGCGGAACGACAGGGCATAAACCTCAAAACCCTGATCCTGTGCCATAGCGACAACGGTGGCGCTGTCGAGCCCACCGGACAAAAGGACAATTGCTTTTTTCTGTACTGACATATGAACCCTTATAAAACAAAAACGCCGGGCGCTCTATAGCACCCGGCATTCAGTTTTAGAACCAGTTTTATGCGCCGTTATTCTATAGGTGCAGCGCGGAAGCTTTCTTCGTCAAACTCACCTTCCCACTTGGCAACGGCTGTCGCTACGCTGAGGTCACCGGTCACATTAACAACGGTTCTGAGCATGTCGAGCGGCCGATCAAACGGGAACAAGAAGCCAACCACCAGGGCTGTCTGCGCGGCGTCTACGTCCAACACCTGCAGAACTGTCGCCATAAGGAACAAGGACGCCGAAGGTACAGCCGCGGTACCGATAGACACCAACGTTGTAGTGGCAGCTATCAACAGATATTCGGCAAGACCCAGTGGTATGCCAAACGCCTGTGCTGCAAACACCGCCACGATGCCCACATAAACGGCGGTGCCATCCATGTTGATGGTGGACCCAAGCGGCAATACACTTGACGCGATCGGTGGTTTGATGCCTAGGTTGTCTTCGGCCACCGACATAGTAACGGGCAGGGTGGCTGAACTGGATGACGTAGAAAACGCTACCAGCTGTGCGCCGCGCGCGCCCTGGAAAAAGCGAATGGCTGGCAGTTTCAGTATGAATTTCATAACGCTGCCATGCACAATCAGCATATGCAGCACACAGCCACCCACAACGGCTACGACAAGCGGCACGACCGAGAATAGCTTGGTAATTCCCCCTGTTCCTACCATGCCCGCAATAAGCGCGAACACGCCGAATGGTGCAACTTCCATCACCAAATGAGTGATTTTGAGCATAACCTCAGAGCCTGCATCAAACAGTTTGGCTATGGGCGCACCCTTTTTGCCGGTCATCATGATACCGGTGCCCATCAGCAGCGAGAAGAAGATGATCGCAAGCATGTTGCCTTCGGCCAGGGCCGCGATTGGGTTGGTAGGGATAATACCAACTAGCCGGTCGGAAAGCGCGCCTGCTCCCGGTAGGTCACGAGGCGTCGAGCCGAGATCGACACCAACGCCAGGCTGTAAGAGTATGGCGAGGGTAAGGCCAATGATAATGGCACAAGCCGTGGTGCCGATATACATGCCCATGGTGCGCGCCCCGAGCGAGCCCAGTTTTTTCGGGTCTCCCATGGCTATAATGCCGGATACCAGCGTGACAAATACTAAGGGCACAACGACCATGCGGATAAGGCGGATAAAGATATCACCCATCCAGCCAATGCTTGTGGCTCCTTCGCCCCACATAGCGCCCACAACAATGCCCACTACGAGCATGCCCATGATGCGTTTCCAGAGCGTGATTTCAAACCAGGTTTTCAACATACTTTTCCCTCCCCGAGAATTATGCCGCTAGGGTCATGGTTTTTGGTCTTGGAATCAAGCACTTATTCTCGTGGGTTCCCATATTGTGATGTGCATTCGTCTATCCCGTATAAGCATCGGTGCCCTTGCTGGTGTTGGCTAGTCGAAATTTCCTGCTCGTCCACCCAAAAAAACATCAATTTTATTAAAGTCTTAGCCAAATTTTCGGCACATTTTCCCTTTAAGCTTTCATTCATAAAATGGGAGCAGGCTTAATCGCTAAAGAAGCGAATCGGCAGGAGTATGCCATGATCAGGCCCCGAGGTGGATTGCTTGCCGCCGCGCTAATTGCATCGCAATTAGCGATTGCAGGCGCACAGGCAGCAGATAAATGTATGAAGCCCAGCGAGATAGAAGCGGACAAAGTGCGCTATATCGAGACCCAACTGAGGGTGGCTGTGCTGCAATGCAATGATTTTCAACATGCAGATATGCCGCTTCTTTATGGGGATTTCATTCTTGAAAACAGGCCATACTTTGTGCGCGCCCAAAAACCCTTGTTTTCTTATGTTTCCCGGGCGGAAAAAATGTCTGTTCCTGATTATATTGGCGCAGTTGCAGACCGGATTTCGGTTGAAAGTTCAAAGGTGAACCAATTTTGTAATCGCGCAATGCTGGCCGCCGAATTTTCATCCAAAGCCGGGCATCCGGTTAAGATTTTGAACCTGATGCCTGTTCGGTATCGTCAGCCTGCGGAACTATGCAAAAAGAAGAGTTAAAAAGGGCGTGTAACCCTTTTTAACACTGTGTTTATGGCCTGGCCATGAACGTCAAGTCCAACCTTTAACGAACCAGTTTGATCTCAACGCGGCGGTTTTTCTGTTCGCGCACACCGTCATCAGTGGCAATGGCCGGCAGGTTTTCGCCTTCGCTGGACATCATGATTTTGCTGGCGGGTACGCCTTCGCGCACCAACGCGTCATGAACGGCCATTACGCGGGCCTGAGCGAGCTTTTCATTATATAATTCGGGTCCTGCACGGTCGGCGTGGCCAGAAGCTTTGATCTCAATAGCTTTGAATTCGCGGTACGCCTTAGCCGCGCCTACAATAGTTGCATAGGCGTCTGCTGTGAGGGTGGATTTATCAAAATCAAAATAAACGATAAAGGGTGCCGGAAGTGGTGCTGGCTCAGCTTTTACTGGCGCTGGGGCCGGCGTGGGTTTCGGTGCGGGAGCAGCAGCGGGCATTTCTGTAACTGGCTTTTCCGGCAGGGCTATGGGTGTAGGTGCTGGTGTGCTTGACGCTCCGCCACCAATGCGCCAGCTGATGCGGGCAAAAAGCTCGTTGTGGCTGGCTTTATATTTTGCTTCACCGATAGCTGTGTCGAAGCTAGCTCTTGTTGAGCGTACCATCCGGTATCCAAAACCAAGTTCCAGCCCTTCGCCGATGGGGCGTACAACTTCAGCCATTGCCTGAAAGGTAGGAGCCCAGTCACCGTCATCTGCAATGAGTGTTTGGCCCGAGCGCAATCCTTCCAACGATACGTGGGTGATACCAACACCGCCGCCCAGCAAAAATGACCAATTTGTATCGGTAGACAGGCGTTGCCACATGTTCACCATCAGTGACGAGTTTTTCTGAAGCCCACCAGCGCCAAAAGAAGTTTGGCCGGGGAATGTCGTTGAGCTTCCTGTTTGTTCAAAACCGTCAAAATAGTTTCTGCGGATCAAATATTCGAATTCATATCGGCGTGCACCGACTTTTTTCCCGAAATAAATGCCGCCAACAGGGCCGACATTTTTGTCGGTTTCCAAAAGGAGGTTGTCCGCCGACCGAGAAAACTTGTTATCTGGCGAAACTGAAAGGCCCAAATCAAAACCACCGTACCAATGGTCATCGTCATCTGCTATTGCGTGTGATGAAATTGCTGCGGGAGCAACGGAAAGCATGAAAAGTGAAAGAATGGTGCGCATGGATTTTTCCTTGGACTGGAGCCGATATTGACGCGGGCAGCCCTTTGGCTGCCGAATAGGTTGGCTGTAGCGGTCAAATAGGGCTTAAACAAGCGAATATTGCGGCATTTGCGCGGCCAGGAGTGCTCCAGCAGCAACTTGTTGCAAACTCCACACACATCTGTCCCTAAATACGCCTTACCGTGCCTTTTTATTGTTTAGGAACTATGTGAACGCTTTGGCATGTTCGACATAAAAAAAGCCCGGAATTTTCATTCCGGACTTTTTAAAATTGGCTCCGCCTGCTGGGCTCGAACCAGCGACAAGCTGATTAACAGTCAGCTGCTCTACCAACTGAGCTAAGGCGGATCAGTGTCCTGCCGGCACATGGTGCCGCGTTGGAGTGACGTCTTTATACTGAAAAAAAAGCGTCTGCCAAGCGCAAAATTGAAATTTTGTAATTTTGACCTGAATGCCGGGCGTTTGGGGGCTTTGCAGGGGCCTAAACGGTCTATCTTCGGACATGCGCTTAGCTGCGTCCACCGATTATCAGCCGCTGCCCGGCCTAATTCCCGAAAACTCCTGACTATTGGTTATGCCTTAAGACAGCCGACATTGGACAAAAGAAATGGACCGTGCAATACAGGGTGCAGTTTTGACAGCGCTGTCAATCAGGGGAATGACAGCGGCCAGTAAGGCGAGATATATAAATATATACAGGGGAGCGGCACCGTGTCTGACCATAGCCAAGCACATCCAGGCGTACATTCAGAAACAAATATGGGTTTGATTGTATTGATTACCATCGTTGCGACGTTGGGCGGTTTTCTTTTCGGATTTGATAGCGGGGTTATCAACGGCACCTATGACGGGCTGCAGGCAGCTTTCGGCTCGAGCGTTGCGGGGGGCGGCTTTAACGTTGCTTCCATGTTGCTTGGCTGTGCAATGGGGGCTTTTCTCGCAGGTTGGCTAGCGGACAAATTCGGTCGACGCGCTATTCTTTTGGCTACCGCAGTATTCTTCATTGTCAGCGCCTGGGGCTCTGGCGTTGCGGCAACTGCTGGAGAATTTGTCTTCTACCGCCTTATTGGCGGCTTTGGTGTTGGTGCAGCCAGCGTGCTTGCACCTGCTTACATAAGTGAGCTTGCACCCGCGGAATATCGGGGCAGGTTAACGACACTCCAGCAAATTGCCATCATTGTCGGGCTGTTCCTTGCTTTTGTTAGCAACTATTTGCTCGCTGAAACCGCCGGGGGCTCCACGGCCACATTGTGGCTGGGTTTTGACGCCTGGCGCTGGATGTTCTGGATTGAACTTGTGCCAGCCGTTATCTTCCTGTTGGCTTTGCTTACCATACCCGAAAGCCCGAGATATTTGGTGCTTTCTGGCGCACGAGACAAAGCGGTGACGGTTTTGGGCAGGCTCTTTGGGGCCGGGGCTGCAAAAATGGCTGATGAGATTGACGCGTCGCTCGCTGAAGATCATCACAGGCCAACTTTTGCTGACCTTGTAAATAAAAGCACAGGGAAAATTCGCAAAATTGTCTGGGTGGGTATTGGCCTCGCCACCTTCCAGCAGCTTGTTGGTATCAATGTCGTTTTTTATTACGGCGCGGTATTGTGGCAGGCCGTTGGATTTTCTGAAAGTGACGCGCTTTTGATCAATATTCTATCTGCAGGCCTAAGCATTGGTGCCTGTGTTGTCACTATCATGCTGGTTGACAAAATAGGCCGCAAGCCGCTGCTGTGGGGTGGCTCGCTTGGTATGGCCGTGACATTAAGTCTGATGGTCTATGCTTTTAGTTCGGGCAGCTTTGCTGCTGACGGAAGCCTCTCATTGTCGGACAGCATGGGCACGCTTGCACTGATATCCGCAAACGCTTATGTGGTGTTTTTCAATGGTTCCTGGGGCCCTGTGATGTGGGTGATGCTGGGTGAAATGTTCCCCAACCAAATCAGGGGGTCTGGCCTTGCTGTTGCGGGCTTGTTCCAGTGGGGTTCGAATTTTGCCATTACCCTTACCTTCCCGATCATGTTGGCCTCAATCGGACTTGCGGGTGCATATGGTTTTTACGCCGTGAGCGCCTATGTATCAGTTTGGTTCGTTATGAAAATGGTTCATGAAACCAAAGGCAAAACTTTGGAGCAGATGGAAGGTTAAGCTGCGCTACCTGTTATAAGAATTTAAAGGAGGCGGGCGTTTACACATGCTCGCCTTTTTTAGTCGCCTTTTCTGCGGATATTACTGTGGTATTTTGCAGCGTCGAGTGGTGCGTAAAACGAACATTTGGCAGGTTTTCATGGAAAGCCACTGGAGGCGCGAACGAGAATCGAACTCGTGTACACGGATTTGCAATCCGTTGCGTCACCACTCCGCCATCGCGCCTCTCGAGTGGGTGCAAGACGTATAGGGCCAGCGCTTTTACGGGTCAAGCCGGTTTTTTAAGGGTTAGCCACTATTCATGCGCTTGCTAGGTCGAGACAATAAACAATTGCAGCAGCGCTGTGGCCGTAATCAGGTGGTAATTTTCCACACCGGGCGTTCCGACACATTTTTCTGCCGGAAAGAAACTATATTTCTGGTGAAAATACGTTGTTTCTTGCTACTGCAATATCTATAAAGCGACTGATTAGTGCGTTAATGAAAATGAAGGTGAAATGCCGTGAGCGATTTTGCAAAAGCGCGTGCCAGCATGATTGACTGTCAGCTTCGGCCTAACGAAGTGAATGATGAACGTATCATTGAAGCTATTCGTGCGGTGGCAAGGGAAAGCTTTGTTCCCAAGGCTAAGCGTTCTTTTGCATATGTTGATGAAGACATCGAGGTGTGCGACGGACGTTTTTTGCTTGAGCCGGTGACCTTTGCTCGGCTTTTGGTGGCTGCGGCTATTCAGCCAGGTGACCTGGTGCTGGATGTGGGCTGTGCGACAGGCTATTCCTCGGCGGTAATCGCGGGCCTTGCAGACGCTGTGGTGGCGCTTGAAGAACACGCTGAGCTTGCCGCTATGGCGGAAAAAAAGCTTGCGGAACAAGATATTATGAATGTGGCCGTGGTTAAAGGAACCCTCGCTGAGGGGGTTGATAAACAGGGGCCGTTTGACGTTATCTATATCGAAGGTGCTGTTGACGAAGTGCCTGAAGCACTGCTTAATCAGCTCAAAGAAGGCGGCAGGCTCGTGTGTGTACACCTTGAAGGCGGCGTTGGTAGAGGCCATATGGTTGAAAACAGATACAGTAATATGGTGGCTCAAAATCTTTTTGACGCAAATGTTGAGCCACTGCCGGGCTTTTCCCGGGAAAAAACATTTGTATTTTAAGCCACTTATTGGTGATTTTATGCTACTGAGCATTTAGAGTGATTTGAGATACTGCAGGAATTCATAAACTCCAAGGCCGGCGGAGGTAAAGATCGGCGATATAAAAACAATAAATACAGTGAGGAATTAAGAAGATGAAGATGAAAAAGGGGATTGTGTCCCTGATGGCAGTTGCCACGGTGATGACAGGTTCATATGCGGTTTCCGCAGATACCCTTAACGATGCCATGGCTGCGGCCTATGCCTCAAACCCACAATTGCTTGCACAGCGCGCTGCCCTTCGGGCCGTTGACGAGGGTGTGACACGGGCGAGATCTGGCTATTTGCCAAATTTAAGCGGCAATTATAGCTACTCCAATGGGGATCGGAAAGAAGACGGCACTGAAGAAGCGATCCCGTCTTCGTCAGAATCTTACGGCTTAACAGCAAATTATAATTTGTTTCGTGGTTTTCAGGACAAAAACAATGTGAGCCAGGCAAAAAGCTCGGTAAAAGCGGGCAGGGCACAATTGCGGTCTGTCGAGCAGCAGATTTTACTCGGCGCTGTGACTGCCTATATGAATGTTGTACGCGACACGGCGACAGTTGAACTGCGTCAAAATAACATTCAGGTGTTGGAGCGCCAGCTGCAAGCCAGTCAGGATCGTTTCCGTGTAGGTGAGGTAACCCGCACTGATGTTGCACAGTCTGAAGCACGCCTTGAAAATGCGAAGTCAGCCCTTTTAACCGCTGATGCAGCACTGGCTGCAAGCCGTGCCCAGTATGGCCGAGTGGTAGGGCAAGCACCAGGTACGCTGGAAACACCTACAGCCAAACCTGAATTGCCTGTGAATCTTGACGCGGCGATTGAGCTTGCCATGGAATTAAGCCCTGGTGTGCTTTCGGCGCGTTATAACGAAGAAGCGGCTGCTTACAGCGTTCGAAGCGCCAAAGGAGCTTTGCTACCGACTGTTGGTGTGCAAGGGAGCTGGACTGATGCCAGCCGGTCTCAGTTTGAGCCAACGGTTAATACGACGATTACGTCTGCGGCTCAGAGCAAATCCATCGGAGTACAGGTTACGGTGCCGCTTTATGCGGGTGGGGCACGCTATTCCGATATCCGCCGTGCGAAACAGCTACGTAGTCAGCGCCGCTTGGATATTCACCAGGCAGAACGTGTTGCGCAGGAGACTGTGTTTATCGCGTGGGATAATTACCGCGCTGCTGTGGGGCAAATTACATCTTCGCAGGCTTCGGTTCGTGCCAATGAAATTGCGCTAGAGGGCGTGAAACAAGAGGCATATGTGGGCTCTCGTACCACGCTTGAAGTTCTAAACGCAGAGCAAGAGCTGTTAAACGCGCGTGTTTCGCTTGTTCGTGCCCGCCGCGATGAAATGGTGGCCGCGTATAATCTTGTTTCTGCCACAGGCAAACTGACAGCACGCGATATTGGTCTTGGGGTGGATGTTTATAACGAAGAAGATTATTATAATAAAGTTGGGTCCAGATGGCTGTTTGGCCTGCGTATTGGTGACGCCAAATAGGCTTGGCTGAGCCATTTATTATGAAAAGGGAGCGTTCATTGCTCCCTTTTTTAATGCCTGGAGCCGTGGTATTTTTGCACTTTATTCCCAGTTAACTGCCTTTGGCTGTTTAAGAATTATTGACAGGGCAACCGCTAAAAGTTAGTTGTTTAAGGGGAGTATTTAACAGTGGCTGTTCAATGAGCGACAACGCATCCGAAGATGAACCGACTATGGAAGAAATACTGGCGTCTATTCGCCGGATAATTTCTGACGAGTCCGAAGAAGAAGCGCTTGAAGACGGCGGTGATGACGAGCTTGAAGAAGAGCCCGAAGCTGAAGCTGTGGCTGAACCAGAGCCTGAACCTGAGCCAGAGCCTGAACCAGAGATGGCCCCAGAGCCAGAGCCAGAGCCAGAGCCGGAAGCTTTTCCGGAACCAGAGCCAGAACCTGAACCAGAGCCTGCTCCTCAACCTGAACCAGAGCCTGCTCCTCAACCTGAACCAGAGCCTGCTCCTCAACCGGAACCAGAACCCGAAGATGTGTTCGAGCTGACAGATTTTGCATCTGAAGGTGAAGTTGAGGCCATTGTATCGCCGCCCGTTGAAAGCGAAACGGCGATGAGCTTTTCACAGCTAACCCATATGATGGTGGCTGGTTATGGCGGTGCAGAAAATACGCTTGAGGGCGTTGTCCGCGCTATGTTGAAGCCTATGTTACAGGGCTGGCTAGACGAACATCTACCCAAAATTGTGGAAGATGCTGTAGAGCGTGAAGTGGCCCGAATCGCAAGGCGCCAGTAGGTTAAGCCTAGATTTTCTTAGAATTTATAGAATAGATCCAGCTGTGCAAAACTAGCTCTGCTATTTCGATTCAACCTTGCCGCTGGCGAAAATAACGAGCGTGGGGTACATCGAAACCTTCGGGTAATATGTCTTTAGATCGAAGTTTTCATTATTGGGCGTATAAATAAGGCCGTCGATTATTTGAAGAGGCGCGCCGCTTGCCCCGTATATCGGCGACATATAAAGCCGCCCTGCTGAAAAATCGATCACGTGGCGATATTGCGCCAGCATAGAAGCGCCGATAAGTCCGTCCCGTTTGAGTGCCTGTCGCGGCACACTGCTAGCAATGAAAACCGGGATGTTTTCAAACTCAAGGCTGGCGAATTTCAACTTGATGTGGCTTACGATACCAGCGCTATTTTCGTGCGAGCTTATTGTTTGGCCGCCGACCAGCGCCTCTCTGTAGTGCCGCTTGTTCCACAAAACCAGGCTTCCTGGATAGCCCGTATCAAGTAGCATGGCTTTACTGGTAGGGCGGCGCTCCCAAGGCATTTGTGAGAAGAACCGTATGTGCGGCGTATGGCCCTCCATATATAGCCGGTGACTGGTTTCGAAATGTCGCCGCATGTCGGTACCAGGTCGATACAGCTTGAGACGCTGCTCGCTAGGATCAATTTCCACTGTATAGGCTCGGAAAAACTCCTGGCCAATGATGGCGTCATATTCGGCTTCAAGCTGCGAGGCGACCAATTCATCGTCTCCAATTAACAGCCCTCCACGACTTACAAATTTAAATTTTCCCGACTGTAGGGGTATGGCCTCTATTCGCTGCCCAATGACTGAACGATTGATAGCTGGAAAGGCAATAGATGCCTTGCCCGAGGTAGTGGGATTGATTTTTTTTAGCTTTTCTGAATGGAAGTAGATGCTGCTGGTCGCACCCGTATCTAATAAAACTGTAAGCGGTATGTCGCCGGCTAATACTTCAAATTGCACACGATTGTTCACAATTTTAATTGGTATTTCGGCGACGGGACTAGGTTTGGAAGTTTTTTTGGTTTTTTCGGCGGCAGCCAATTGAGGGGCTGCGATGAAGAAAGATAGCATACAGAATGTTCGTACTATATGGAGCAGGTTCGCCATATAGGAATTGTATGGTTTTTTATTACTTAAATCAAATCTTCGGCACTAAACTTTGGCGTATCAGGTGCAAGTGATGCTAGTTTTTGAAATCCTACACAGGACCCTTTTTTGGTGCCAAGTGTTTGTTTTCGAAAGAATAATTGTACGCTGTTTTTGTTCGGTAGCTGCATCAGCTTTAGCCGTCAGCAAGTTTAATACTTCATTTCAATTTTTAGCTTTGAGGATGCTTCAAATTCCGCAAATTTTTTGTAAACAAAAGTTTCGTTATTCGGCACATAAAAACTGCCGTCAATTCGGTCAAATCTAACGTGTGACCTGTCCAGCAACAATTGTTTGCTGCCAAAATCGATCACAAAATGAAATTGGTTCAATACATGTGCGCCAATTAAACCGTCTCGTTCCTGCACTTGCTTTGGTATGTTCGCGCCTAAAAATATTGGTGCGCCGAGAAATCTCAATCGCGATATTTTGAAAGTGGCGCGAGCAAAAATTCCTTTGTTTTCAGTACGATAATCTTCAACGTTTGAACGCCCAGCCGCCAATCTGAATTGTCGGTCATTCCATAAAACGATTAGCCCCGGATATCCTGTGTCGAGAAGGAGCTCCTTTTCGGATCGTGCTCGCTCCCATGGAAACTTGTTCGTAAACTTGATGTGGGGCGACCCGCCTTTCAGGTGCAATTTTATTTTCGTGAAATTATTAGCGCCGCTCAAATCCGTCCCTCTTGCATAAAGGCGCAACAGGCGGTTTCTGCTATCCATTTCTACGACATAAGCCGCAAAAAAATCTTGGCCGAGCACGCCGTCAAACTTGAAGTTTAGTCGGTCTCCTACCGGAGGCCTTTTGTGAATCAGCAAGATGCTTTGTGGCCTGTAGGTGTGTTCACCAAACATGATGTCGATGGGCATCAACCTGCTGCCAGTAATCGTTTCATCCAAAGCAGGGAATAGGATTTTGGCCCGGCCATTTTTTTCGAGGTCGTCAAAAGTGAAATCATCTGACTGAAACAGCGCTGTTTTACTTGCGCCAGTATCAAGAACCATATGCAGAAAATAGTCAGCAACAGGAACGTGAACTACTGTTCTGTTGTTGACGATCTCAATCGGGATTTCAGCCAGAGGTTCTGGTGAGCTCTTGCTGGCGCCAAGCGATCGAGACGGTGACACCACGACAGAGGCAATGAACAAAGCCAAAAAAATCACGAATCTTTTCATGGTTTCCCTTTCAAAACAAACCCTGCGAGACCAAGCATAGTGGAAAATAGCAATGTGCGAAATTGTGCTCCCTGGGTCAGCATAAGTGCTAATTCACAGTTTTCGACTATAAAATGCACATTCAGGGCTTTTTTTTCGTCGCGTTTTTGTGCATTGTGCGGCGCTCTTTCTTTGTCGGCGCTTTGGTTGCGCTGTAGACTATAAGCGGAACACAGGCATGCTCGATAAAACATATTCCCCCGCGGATATTGAAAAAAAATGGTACGAACACTGGGAGACGTCAGGCGCCTTTGCTTGCGGCCAGCGTGAGGACGCTGAACCCTATGTTATTATTATGCCGCCGCCCAATGTAACGGGCAGCCTTCATATGGGGCACGCGCTTGATAACAGCCTTCAGGATGCCCTTATTCGTTTTGAACGCCTGCGCGGCAAAGATGTGTTGTGGCAGCCGGGTACAGACCATGCGGGCATCGCCACGCAAATGGTGGTTGAACGCCAGCTTGAAACTGAAGGCGCTAACGTTACCCGGAAAGAAATGGGCCGCGAAGCTTTTGTCGAGCGTGTGTGGCAGTGGAAAGCCGAAAGCGGCGGCACAATTACCACTCAATTGCGTCGGCTTGGAGCCAGCTGTGATTGGTCCCGTGAGGCCTTTACTATGGATGAGCCACGTTCGGCTGCGGTGATCAAAAAATTCGTACAGCTTCATAAGGAAGGCTTGCTTTACAAAGATCAGCGCTTGGTTAACTGGGACCCGAAGTTTAAAACTGCGATCTCAGACTTGGAAGTTGACCAGAAAGACGTCAACGGCCACATGTGGCGCTTTGCATACCCGCTGGCAGACGGACCGGTGGACGGAATTTCGGAAATAATCATTGCGACCACACGCCCGGAAACCATGCTGGGTGACGGTGCCGTTGCGGTACATCCTTCTGATGAGCGTTATAAGAACCTCGTTGGCAAAATGGTGCGCCTGCCTATCGCAGACAGGCTTATTCCCATCATTGCGGATGAGTATCCTGACCCTGAGTTTGGCTCTGGTGCAGTGAAAATTACTGGCGCACATGACTTTAATGATTTTGAAGTGGCCCGAAGGAACGACATTCCGCTGATCAAGTTGATGGATGAAGCGGCATGTATGATTTCGACCCCGGAAAATAATGTGCCCGACCATTACGCGGGGCTTGATCGGTTCGAAGCACGCAAGCTGCTGCTTAAGGAAATTGAAGCGCTCGGTTTTTACCGCGGTGTTGAAGACAAGGTTATCGCGCAGCCGTTTGGTGACCGTTCGGGCGTAGTGATTGAACCCATGCTAACGGCCCAGTGGTATGTAGACGCAGAAACGCTGGCAAAACCGGCCATCGAAGCCGTTGAGACCGGCGTGACCAAGTTTGTCCCCAAGAACTGGGAAAAAACTTATTACGAGTGGATGCGCAATATCCAGCCCTGGTGCGTTTCACGCCAGCTGTGGTGGGGCCACCGTATTCCTGCGTGGTATGCGTCTGACGGCACAGTGTTTGTTGAAGAAACTGAGGAACTGGCGCGGGCCGCAGCTGAGAAAAAGTTTGGTTCCGGCGTTGAACTGACACAAGACCCTGATGTGCTGGATACATGGTTCTCAAGCGCAATGTGCCCATATTCTGACCTTGGCTGGCCCGAGGATGCACCCGAGTTGAAGCGCTATTATCCGGGTGCCACGCTGGTTACCGGATTTGATATTATTTTCTTCTGGGTCGCACGCATGATGATGTCAGGCCTTCACTTCATGGGCGAAGTGCCGTTTAAGGATGTCTATATCCACGCTCTGGTGCGCGATGAAAAAGGCGCGAAAATGTCCAAATCCAAAGGGAATGTGATTGATCCCTTGGAATTTGTTGAAAAATACGGTGCCGATGCGCTCCGTTTCACACTGATTGCCATGGAAGCGCAAGGGCGCGACATCAAGCTCAGTGAAAAGCGGGTAGAAGGCTACCGGAATTTTGGCACCAAGCTGTGGAACGCGGCACGCTTTTGTGAGATGAACGGTATTGCGGGCTCCAATAGCATTGAAGCTCCCGCGGCCAGTCTGGCGATCAATAAATGGATAATTAGCGAGGTATCGCAAACCGTTACTGCGATTACTGCGGCTTTCGAGGCCTTCCGCTTCAATGATACCGCTGACGCAATCTACCATTTCTCCTGGCATACCTTTTGTGATTGGTATGTGGAACTGGTTAAACCCGTTTTCTGGGGTGAAGACGAAACTGCAAAAGCCGAAACCCGCGCAGTGGCCGGGTGGGTACTGGACCAGATATTGGTGTTGCTGCATCCCTTCATGCCGTTCATTACAGAAGAGTTGTGGCATTCTACGAACGATAACAGGGACTATGATTTGATTGCCGCTCAGTGGCCGACAGCCGGCGCAGTGGATGCTGCGGCCGCAGATGAAGTGAACTGGGCTATTAGGTTTATTTCCGAGGTCCGTTCAACCCGAGCGGAGATGAACGTGCCTGCTGGTGCAAAAGCAACAGCCCTGGTGGTTGATGCATCAGAGGAAACAAAAGCGCGCCTCGAAAGCTTTCAGGATATGATTTGCCGTCTTGCGCGCCTTGAAAAACTGGAGTGCGTAGACGAGGCAGAAAGCAAGGGCGCAGCCCAGTTGGTGGTGGATGAAGCCACTGTTTATTTGCCGCTGGCTGATCTGATGGACCTGGGCGCTGAAAAATCCCGCCTGGAGAAACAACTCGGGAAATTGCGAGGCGAAGCAGGGGGGCTGAAAGGCCGTTTGTCGAACCAGGGTTTTGTCGCCAAAGCCCCAGCCCATGTGGTGGCAGAAGCCAAAGAGCAGCTTGTTGAACTGGATCTGCAAATTGAGAAAGTGGAAGCGGCGATCAAACGCTTGGGATAGTCCTGCATGAAAAACGGATATGTGCAAAACGGCTATTTTCACGAGAAAGGCTGTTTTGCCGTTGCCGAACTAGCGCCCGTATATGGTGCATTGCAGCGCTTTCACGCGGGGTGGATGTCGAGGAACAAAGATCACTATGAGCAGGGCGTTATCAACAGCGCCTATCTAACAGATAGCAACTATATGTCTGCTGATGATCGCAAAGTCTTGTACGACCTTATCAACTCGACAAAAATCCTGGATTGTCTGAGGCCTATTATGCCAAACGGCCTAGCCTTTATGAATACGCAGCTGTTTTTTGGCCCAGCTGATACTGAACAGAAAAATTATTGGCACCGCGACATTCAATATACAGGGATGTCTGTGGCAGAGCAGCAGGCAGAAATGGCTGCAGTAAATGTTATTCATTGCCGGATACCTTTGGAAGATGAGCCAGGTATTGAGCTGGTACCGGGGACGCACAAACGTTGGGATAATGCTCGCGAATATGAAACCCGCATGACCGAAGATGGCCGAAACGTCTATGACCCTTTGCCAAACGCCAATGAAATACCGCTCGCTGCAGGGGATATGCTCGTGTTTTCGGCTAATATGATCCATCGGGGCCTTTATGCACCAGACCGCTTTGCGCTGGATATAATATACTGCGACCCATTGCCCCGGCTGCTTCAATACGCGAAAGAGGACTGTTTGCCAAATGGAGCAGAGCTCGCCGCTATGAGCACGAATTCCCCGCTGGTTAAAACCAAAAAAACACTTGCATGATAGCCGCGAATTCATTGGCAAAGTAAGAATTCAAAACCATCAGTCTTGTTTGTGAGGGCTGCTCATGTATTTTGGGTTGGGAGCTGTAAGTGAGGGAACGCAATGCATAAAGGAAGCTGTCTGTGCGGAGCGGTTGAGCTGCAGGTTGAAGGCGACCTGAAGGAAGCTGTTGCCTGCCACTGCACCGTGTGCCGCAAATGGACCGGCCATTACGGTGTTGGCGTTGAAGTGCCACGCGATAAGCTCAAGATAGAGGGCGCTGAAGACATATCCTGGTTCCAGTCATCGGATCACGCGCGGCGCGGGTTTTGCGCGAAATGCGGGACATCACTGTTCTTTGACCCTACAGACAGAGAAAAGAATAACTGGGTCGTGGTTTATATGGGGGTGTTTGACAAGCCGACAGGCGCGAAAATGGCGCTTCATATTTTTGCAGCTGAAAAAGGTGATTATTATGAAATCACCGACGGCGTGCCCCAGAACGAATATTAAGTAGGAAGCATATGCGGGTTCAGTCGGCACCATATAAATTATTCGAAGACATGCAGAAGGTTTGGCGTGATTTGCCGTGCCCTCCGGGCGGCAAAATACCTGCCAAAAAATCCTTTTCACCTGTAATGTTGAGTGCTCATTTGCAAAATTTGGGATTGGCTGAGCATTTGTGCGGAGGCGAGCTGTCAATAAGGCTGGCTGGCACCAATAGCCGGGAATTTTGGGGCCGGGAGCTTACGGGTACCAGCTTGCAAGACCTAGCGGCTGATCTTCCCGAAAATGTAATGGTGCCCGCTTTGATCCTTGAAGCGGTGTTCAAGCATCCCTGCGGGCTACGCAGTTTACGGGAAGCTGAAGACAAGCAGGGAAATACATGGCAGGCAGATATGCTCAGTCTTCCTTTTGCCGACGAAGATGGAGAGCCTAAATATTTGCTCTATGGCTATAGGGTATCTCCGAAAGACGGCGAAATTCCTTATTCCTGGGAACCAGGTTTTGCCGATTTAAACACGGCGCGGCTTATGGGGGCGGAATTTGTTGATATAGGGCACGGCAAACCCGACTAAACAGACAATAGTTTCCTGGCCTCTGCCAGCAAGTAGCAGATATCTGCGCCTACGGTCGCGCCTGCTAGTGCTGTTATTTGGCCTGCACCCTCATAGTGGGGTGCAACTTCTACCTGATCACCGCCGATAATATTCAGTCCTTTTAGGCCTTGCAGTACATTGCGTGCGTAAGCCACGTTCGGCCCGCCAGCAACAGGTGTGCCCGTGGCCGGCGCATAGGCTGGATCAAGGAAATCAATATCGAAGGTTAAATAAGCCTTTTTGTTACCGACACGTTCTCGGATGCGTTTAACAATTTCACTGGCTGGATTGCCAAGACAGAAATTCGCATCCAGATTCAAAATACCGTGGCTATCCGGGTTGGGTGTGCGCAGACCTATTTGGACTGAATGCTCGGTATCTATAAGGCCTTCTTTAATAGCATGATAAAACATGGTGCCATGGGTTAGGTCTTCATTGATCCAAGTGTCAGAATGCGCGTCAAAATGGATGAGCGCCAGTGGTCCGTGGACTGCAGCGTGCGCCCGCAGGAGCGGCAGACTCACAAAATGGTCACCACCAATAGAAAAAAGGGATGCTCCCTCGGTCAATATAATACGTGCTGCTTGTTCCACCACAGGGCAAAGCCTTTCTGGGTAGGCATTGAAACCTGTTACATCCCCTATGTCTCGCATTTTAAAGTCACTGCGGATGTCATAGTCCCATGGCCATACGCCCCACTTATAGTCTCCAACAAACAAGGATTGCTCGCGTACACCGCGAGGGCCAAAACGCGCACCGGGTCTACCTGTGGTTCCCAAGTCGTAGGGAACACCCAAAACCGCGATATCAACACCCGTCGCGCTATCGCTTCTGCCTGCCCGCAGGAAGCTAATGTCGCCTGAATATTCGTCCTCCCAAAGGGTCATAAATGCTCCTTTATCCCTTCCTATGACGATAGCCGGACCGCTTTAGCTTGTCTAATCCCGTTATTGAAATTTTATTACAATAAATTTCCATTATCTATTCGATTATTATCGACTAATGAAAAGGCTCTCATTAAAGTCTGTTTGAAATTATGGATTTATCGCAGGTTGGAGCATTCAATGGCCAAATATCGTTCTCGTACCACAACTGCTGGCCGCAATATGGCGGGCGCGAGGGCATTGTGGCGGGCCACCGGTATGAAAGATGGCGACTTTGAAAAGCCGATCATTGCGGTAGCCAACAGCTTTACCCAGTTTGTTCCAGGCCATGTACATCTGAAAGATATGGGCCAGCTGGTAGCGCGAGAAATCGAAGCCGCGGGCGCTGTTGCCAAAGAATTCAATACTATTGCCGTCGATGACGGTATCGCAATGGGCCATGATGGCATGCTGTATAGTCTTCCAAGCCGTGAGATTATCGCCGATAGCGTTGAATATATGGCCAATGCCCACTGTGCTGACGCGCTGGTTTGCATTTCAAATTGCGACAAAATAACGCCAGGAATGTTGATGGCTGCGATGCGCCTCAATATCCCTGCTGTTTTTGTCTCGGGTGGCCCCATGGAGGCTGGTGAATTTGATCAGGAAGACGGTACCAGAAAGCTTGATCTCGTTGATGCAATGGTGGACGCAGCAAACCCGGACGTATCAGATGAGCAAGTTGCTCAGGTGGAGCGCTCAGCGTGCCCAACTTGTGGCTCATGTAGCGGCATGTTCACAGCCAACAGCATGAATTGCCTTACGGAGGCGCTGGGCCTGGCGCTGCCCGGAAATGGTACAATATTAGCGACCCATTCGGACCGTAAACATCTGTTTCTTGCAGCAGCGCGGGTGATTGTGGATATCACAAAACGCCACTATGAAGAGGGCGATGAAAGTGTTTTACCGCGTTCTGTGGCGAATTTTGAAGCCTTTGAGAATGCCATTGCACTGGATATCGCCATGGGCGGTTCAACCAACACTGTTTTGCATTTGCTGGCAGCGGCGCATGAAGGCGATATTGGTTTTATTGTTGATGATATAGACCGAATGTCGTGCCGTGTGCCTAACTTGTGCAAGGTGGCACCTGCAACCGAGAAATATCATATTCAGGACGTACATAGAGCGGGGGGCGTTTTTGCTATTCTCGGTGAGCTTGACCGTGCAGGGCTGATAAACAGGGATAGCCCCACCGTGCATACGCCGACGATAGGGCAAGCCATTCGCCAATGTGACGTTATATCCAGTGACGACGCCGACCTTCATCAGTTTTTCAAGGCTGCGCCGGGCGGTGTGCCGACCCAGGAGGCATTCAGCCAGTCCAAAAGGTATGCTGAACTTGACCTTGACCGCAAGCAGGGGTGTATACGCGATAAAGCTCATGCTTACAGTCAGGACGGTGGCCTGGCTGTGTTGTTTGGCAATATAGCAAATGAAGGCTGTGTGGTAAAAACGGCGGGCGTGGATAAGGGCAGTCTGCATTTTACAGGTGCGGCCCGCATATTTGAAAGTCAGGATGCGGCGGTTGAAGCTATACTCGCCGGGAAAATTGTCGCCGGCGACGTGGTTCTCATTCGCTATGAAGGGCCTCGCGGCGGGCCGGGCATGCAGGAAATGCTCTATCCTACCAGTTATTTGAAATCTATGGGTCTGGGTAAAGACTGCGCTCTTCTGACCGACGGACGTTTTTCGGGCGGGACAAGTGGCCTTTCCATTGGTCACGTTAGCCCTGAGGCTGCTGAAGGAGGGGCCATCGCACTGGTGGAAGAGGGCGATACCATTGAAATTGATATTCCTGGGCGCAGCATTCATGTTTGCGTTAGTGAGCAAACCCTCACGGACCGGCGCGAGCAAATGGAAGCGAAAGGTGAAAAAGCCTGGAAGCCTGTTGAAGAGCGTTCTCGTAAAGTTTCGAAAGCGCTGCGCGCTTATGCATCGATGGCCACGTCCGCGAGCCAGGGTGCGGTGCGCGAAATTTAATCAGAAAATTTCTTTCCTATTCCCCAATGGGCGGCTAGCGTAGCCGTTCAATTTTATTCAGGCTTTGGGGGACACAAGTTATGACAGACAAATTTCCGATTTTGGATGTGACGAAAGCGGCACTGATGATGCGTTCAACAGTTTCAAGAATATGTTGAAGGCGATTGGCTTGCTGATATTGGCAATCTTTGGTTTTTCCATATTAATGTTGCTTGGATATGTGGTTGCGGGCGGCGACATGGCTGCCTTTGGCGAAGTTATGGCAGGTATCGATGGCATGGAGCCAGATGCAATCGGTGCGCAAATGGGCCAGCTCGAAGGTATGGGCGGTGGAGCACTGGGGATGCTACTCGGACTTTTCCTGCTACTCGGTGTGTCAGCGTACATATTTAACTATTGGGTTCGCTACGCAACCTTTGGGCCCGACGGTGTTGCATTTGAAAGTTTTGGGGCTGCATTGTCTGCGGCAGCAGTCAACGGTCTCAAGTTCATTTTGATCTTTATCTTAATCGGCTTGGTATCATTTGTGATTAATTTCGTTTTGAGCAGTTTCGGTTTGTCGAAGGGTATTATGGAGCAGGCGGCAATAACAGATATGACAGATCAATATCTGGCTGGCTTTACCTTCAATATCATTGCAGTGGTTGTAACCTGTTTCGTTTATTCTGCCTTTTCAGCCAACTTGACCCAAACTGCGATTGGTAGTGACAACGAGGGAATGGAACATCCCCATACTATTGATTTCGCTGTGGTGTTATTACTTGTTTATTCAACCCTGGTTATACCATTGGTGCTCACGGCATTTACCGGATCGGATGGCCTGTTTATGGCGGTGCAGTATACTCTAGGATTTTTGATATTTTTTGCAATTCCGGCGGCTCATGGCTTGCGCTATCGCATTTGTCGTGATGAGAATATGCAACAAGCATCTGAGGCAGGTTCAGATGGAAGTTAGCGCTTTCGGATCGAATTGATCGTCAATAATTCAGACAATTGTTCTGGTATTTTGTGTTGCTCATCAAGCTGCGCTATGGTTTTGAAAATGCAGGAGCTTTATATGCGGCTTTTAATCAAATACTTAGCAGTTTCCTTGTGCTTTGTGGTACCCGCCGCCACTGCGCAGGAAATTACGCCCGACAATTTGATGGGCGATACGCCTTACGAAAGCCCCAGCTGCAATCTCAAAGACCAACATGAATTTGATTTCATGCACGGCGTTTGGGACTTGAAGGTCCTTGTTAACGGGAAATGGGTGCCAGGCGGATTTGCGGAGCATAAAGCAGCGCTAGGCGGATGTGTGTCGTTCGCGACCATGTCATTTGAAAATTGGGGCGATTTTTATGTGCCTCTTTCGGGTCGCGACGGCTATGCCGCCTTTGCCGTATCAACTTACGATAAAAAAGAACGTAATTGGCAACAGGTATGGCACTCTGATTTAGGCGGCACGGCGACTATCTTGCGCGGCAGAAAATACGAAGACGGTATGCGCTTTGTGGGAAATGCGCCCGGTGCTAACGGCGCAGAATTACAACGCTTGAACTGGAAAATTACCGGTGAAACGCTTAGGCGTTTTACCCTCGATGTGTCCACCAACGGCGGCACGGAATGGACCCGCCTCGCGACGGTGCAAATGGTGCGCCGACCATAGCGTCACAGGTGAGCTGATTGATGCTGCTGGCAGAAGCGGTTAGATACTGTTTTGAGATACTAGGTATCTAGCTCAACCCATACCGGAGTATGGTCGCTGGGCTTTTCTTTTCCGCGGGGTATACGGTCAACCTGACAGTCTTTTAGTAAATCAGCGGCCTGCGCTGATAAAAGAAGGTGGTCGATCCTAATGCCGTTGTCTTTTTGCCAGGAACCGCGCTGAAAGTCCCAATAGCTGTAACATGCGCCAGTAGGCTTTATTTGGCGCAAGGCGTCGGTATACCCCAAATTTAAAATGCTGTTCAGGCGGGATCGGCTTTCCGGCTGCGTTAGGGCATCCTCTGTCCAGGCAGGAGGGTCGTAACAATCGATATCTTTTGGAATTACATTATAGTCGCCCGCCAGAACGATGGGCATTTCACTTTCAAGCAAGCGCTCGGCATGCGCAATAAGACGGTCCATCCAGCTTATTTTATAATCAAACTTCGGACCGGGACGGGGATTGCCGTTTGGTAAATAAATGGAAGCAATGCGTACGCCTTTGACCGTGCCTTCTATGTAGCGCGCTTGTTCGTCTGCGCTGCACGGTGTCCCGTCGATGTCAGGAAGCCCGCGCTGGGTATTTTCGATCGGGTATTTGGAAATGAATGCAACCCCATTGAAACCTTTTTGGCCATGAGTTTCCACGTGCCACCCCTTGGCTTCAAACTCCAGCCGAGGAAAGGCTTCATCAACACTTTTGATTTCTTGCAGGCAAGCAACATCGGGCTCAAATTCGTCGAGCCATTCCAAAAGCCGCGGTAAGCGCGCCTTGACACCGTTGATGTTGAAAGTGGCAATTTTCACAGGCTATGCCCCATGTATGGGTTTTAAATTGAAAAGGAGGAACCACAGCCACATGAGGCAGTGGCATTCGGGTTTACAACCTGAAAAGAGGCGCCGACCAAATCTTCCACATAGTCTACTTCTGACCCAGTCAGATACAGCAGGGACATGCTGTCAACCAGCATCGTGACACCGTCTCGCTCGACAATAATGTCGTCTGGTTTTTGCGTCTTGTCAAAGTCAAAACCATACTGGAAACCGCTGCAGCCACCACCAGAGACGGTTAGGCGAAGCATAAGGTCAGGGTCGCCCTGAGACTTTATAAGGTTCGCAACGCGCACAGCTGCGCGTTCGCTGAGGGTTATGGGTGTTGGTTTTTGTGTCATTCGCTAAATCACTCGTTGCAGGCTTTCCTGTGTGAACGGCCCATATGTAAGCAGTGTATCAGCAAATATCAATTTTATCAGGGCAATAAAGAATTTTCTAGCTTAGAGCGCCTAGAATAACGCCGCCGCTAAAGTTGAAAGCCAACAGCAGGGTATCCATGTCTTCGCTTTCGGTATCGTAGGAAAACGGTAGGATGAGAGCGCTAAAGTCGATGGACTGGCTCGTTTCAGGCGTAAATTTGCCCTCAAAATACATGGGCTGCTCATGATTTGTAGCCTGATCCAGCATGCTTTGCACAACTTCGCTGATATTTTCATCAGACGGTGCAACCAGTTGTTCGCGCCCCGCGGAAAGGCGCAAAACCTCCGAGACGGTGGTGCCAGTGAGCCGGTCAGTGAAATGTTCTTTGTCGCCAATGTCGACAAGAGCCAGTTGAGGCAGAAAGCGTGGGAAGTTTTGAGGGCGGAAATCGCGCTTCGACGGGTAGCGCCTATCTTGTTGAATTTCCTGCCAATGTTCCAGAATTTCCTCCTGAAACGGCGCTTGAAAAGGCGGCTTTTTGTCGTTAATTTTGTGTACGCTTTCGATCATGGGCGCATCTTAATTAACAAAATGTTAACGTGCAATAGATTTGTTAATCTTTTGTTAACCAATTGATTGCGACGACACTGTTCGGTTTGTTTCAAAATGAATTTGCAGAATCAGTTGCCCTTCGGAAAGCGGCCCGATACTGTGCGCAAAACTAACCCATTTTCTATTTTTTGAGAGATGACAATGACCGAAACACAGGCGACATACGAAGATACTCTTGCTCCTTACGCCTGTCGGCCTTCTGAAAGTAAAGGTAGGCTAGTTTCGGAGCCTGAAACGCCCAGTAGAAGCTGTTTTCAACGTGATCGCGACAGGGTTATCCATTCCTCGAGTTTTCGGCGGCTTAAACATAAAACACAGGTCTTTGTCTATCACGAGGGCGATCACTACCGTACCCGCCTCACGCATTCACTTGAAGTATCGCAAATAGCCCGTTCTGTATGCCGTTCTATGCGGCTCAATGAAGATTTGGGTGAGACGCTAGCACTGGCCCATGATTTAGGCCATCCGCCTTTTGGTCACATCGGGGAGATTGCGCTGAACGAGTGTATGAAAAACCACGACGGGTTTGATCATAACGCTCAGTCTCTCAGGGTTTTAACGGCATTGGAGCACAAATATGCGTCATTTGAGGGCTTGAACCTCACATGGGAAACGCTCGAAGGGTTGGCCAAACACAATGGCCCGCTCGTAGACAAGCCAATTGACGCAAAAAAGCCGCCGGCAGACCTACCGTTTGGATTTCGCGAATATCTGCCTCAGCAGGATTTAATGCTTCATACTTTCGCGAGCGCTGAGGCGCAGGTTGCAGCGCTTGCCGATGATATAGCCTATTCAAGCCATGATCTGGATGACGGCTTGCGGGCGGGCTTATTTAAGTTTGATGAACTCAAATCAATTCCAGTTATTGCGCAGCTAATCGACGAGGTAATGCTTACCTATCCGGATGCGCCCCATGATATCTTGGTGCACGAGCTGGTAAGACGCATGATCAACCGTATGGTTGCTGATTTAATGGTAGTGAGCGGCCGGCGCCTGAAAGATCTGGATCCTAAACATCCCGATGACATAAGAAATGCCGATCAGGAGGTAATTGCGTTCGGCCGTAATATGGCAAGTGCGGTGAAAGAGCTGAAAGAGTTTTTGTTTGACCGAATGTATCGCCATTATTTGGTGAACCGCATGGGAAGTAAGGCAAGAAGGGTAGTCAGCGAGCTATTTGACCTCTATATCAGCGAGCCCGAGTGTTTGCCGACAGAATGGTCTGTACGGGCTGGAGCACCCAACAGCGATGAGACAGCGCGCGTTGTCACAGACTTTATCGCCGGCATGACGGACCGTTTCGCATTTCGCGAGCACGGCAAACTATTTGATTTATCCAGAGTATCACTATGAATGTATTCACCCACTTTCGGGGTATTATCGAAACGGAACTGGCGGCACTGAGCGCGGCCGGCGACCTACCTGACAGTTTAAACACCGCAAATCTTGCCGTTGAGCCGCCACGCGATGCCAGTCACGGCGACATCGCAACGAACGCAGCACTTGTATTGGCTAAAGAAGCTCGCATGAAGCCCCGCGATATTGCGGCTTTGCTCGCGCCTAGGCTCGAAGCCCGCGATATTATTTCCAGCGCGGAAATCGCCGGGCCTGGTTTTATTAACCTCCGGATTTCAGCCACTTACTGGCAATCCCAAATAAAAGCAATTCTTGCCGCAGGATCTGCATACGGCCAAAGCGATTTGGGCGGCGGCGAACCAGTGAATGTAGAATATGTTTCTGCAAACCCGACAGGCCCTCTTCATGTTGGGCATACGCGTGGGGCCGTGTTTGGGGACGCGTTAGCGAACTTGCTTGCCGTTGCCGGATATAAGGTGACCAAAGAATATTTGATCAACGACGCAGGTGGCCAAATCGACGTGCTGGCCCGCTCGGCCTATTTGCGTTACTGCGAAGCTAATGGCCGCGATATCGGTGCCATTCCCGAAGGGCTGTATCCTGGGGATTATCTGGTCCCTGTTGGTAAAGCACTTAAGGAAAAATACGGCGATAAATGGCTGGATCAGGACGAAAGTCAGTGGTTGGCAACCATTCGCAGCGAAGCGACCGCTGCCATGATGGAGCTAATCAAGGCTGACCTTGCCGTTTTGGGCGTAGAGCAGGATGTCTTTTTCTCTGAGACCACGCTCCATAATTCTGACCGTATTAGCGCTGTTATTGAAGACTTACGGTCCAGAGGCCATATTTACGAGGGTGTGCTAGAGCCCCCCAAGGGCAAGGCCCCTGATGACTGGGAAGCTAGAGAGCAAACTTTGTTTCGCGCCACCGAATTTGGCGACGATGTTGACCGCGCATTGCAAAAATCCAATGGTGATTTCACCTATTTTGGCGCTGATATCGCCTACCATTTTGATAAATACCAACGTGGTTTCAAGACCATGATCAATGTTTGGGGTGCTGATCACGGTGGTTATGTAAAACGTATGCAGGCTGCAGTGAAGGGATTGGCTGACGACGGCGATCTTGATGTAAAAATTTGTCAATTGGTAAGACTGTACCGCGACGGCGAGCCGTTTAAAATGTCGAAACGGTCCGGTAATTTTATCACAATGCGCGATGTTGTTGATGAAGTGGGTCGGGACGTCACCCGGTTTATCATGCTTACCCGCAAAAATGACGCGCCGTTGGACTTTGATTTCGCCAAGGTGACAGAGCAGTCCAAGGATAACCCCGTTTTTTATGTGCAATATGCCCATGCACGGATTTGCTCGGTGTTGCGTAATAAGGCTCCTGCGCTGTTTGCTGGGGTTGATACCAGTGATGTAGAGCTCGCAAAAGCTGATTTGTCACTGCTAACCGATGAAGCTGAAATGGAGCTTATCCAGCGCTGTGCTGCTTGGCCGCGTTTGGTGGAGTCGGCCGCTGAAGCTCACGAACCGCACCGGATCGCGTTTTTCCTCTATGATCTTGCGGCAGAATTTCATAGCCTTTACAACAAGGGTAATGATAATCCGGACTTACGGTTTGTTATCGAAGATAATTTGGCAATAACGACTGCGAGATTGGCGCTAATCCGTAGCGCGGCAATTGTTATTGCAAACGGGCTAAAAGTTCTGGGCGTTAAACCGGTGGAGGAAATGCGCTAGATGGCAGACAGCGAAAATAGAAACGGCGATAGAGACACCTCTGCGGCGGGCGGCAGCGATATTCCGCCATGGCTGCAAGCTGTACCTGAAGGCGAGGAAAACATTAGCGGCTTATCGGGCAATAAAATGCTGATAGCCGCGATTGCCGGCGCCGTGGCGGTTATCGCGCTGTTTGTTAGTGTCATTTTCTATTTTTACGAAAACAGCGTGCCTACAGCACCAATTGTTGCAACCGCCCCAAAAACCGCCATTAAAGAAAAGCCTGTTGATCCCGGCGGCATGACTGTTGAGCATCAGGACAAGGCAATTTTCGATCAGGCAGACGGCCTAAAACCGCGCCCGGAAGTTTCCCTGGGCGAACAGCCAGAAAAACCGGTTTCAGAGATTGTAGATGACCCTCTTGGGGATACTATCGAAGCCGTAACTGCTGAAGACGAGAACACCAGTATCGAAGCGCCCGTCAGCGAAACACCTACCGCTACAGAAGGCCCAACTCCTGCAGCTGCCGAAGAACCTACGCCGGATGAAAGTGTGGATAGCCCAGAGCCTACGCCTATTATGGCAAACGCCTACCGGATACAGTTGGGGGCTTACGCTACCGAAAACTCAGCCAGTCGTGCCTGGCGCGCTGTAAAAGGCAAGGGCATATACGCTCTTACGGATAAAGAGGCAGAGTTTGAAGCCGTTCAGTCTGGGGACCGAACCTTATACCGCCTGCGGGTTGGGCCATACGCGGACCGTATTGCGGCAGATCAAGCCTGCTTGGCGCTTCGTGCTGTCGAACAGGCCTGTATCGTCGTTAATCCGTAAGGGCAGCCCATGAAACCGGTAATTTTCGGCTGCGCTGGGCCGGTTCTAAGCCAGCAGGAACGCACGTTTTTTAGCCGTGAAAAACCAGCTGGCTTTATTTTGTTCGCTCGTAATATTGAAAACCGGGAACAGGTTTCGGCGCTTACAGCTGACCTAAAGCGCTCTGTGGGCCGCCATAAAGTACCAATTTTGGTCGACCAGGAAGGAGGGCGCGTTCAGCGCCTGCAAAGCCCGGAGTGGCGCAGGTATCCGCCCATGGGAACCTTTGGACGTGCAGCCCAAACGGACCCGACACTCGCAGCCAGCGCTTTACGCCTGAATTGTAGGGTAATTGCTGACGACCTACGCCGTGTAGGTATCAACGTGAATTGCCTGCCTTTGCTTGATGTCCGACGCGAAGACGGCGATGCAGTGATCGGTGACCGCGCATTTTCAGACGATCCGGCGCTTGTTGCCGCTTTGGGCCGTATAGCAGTAGACGGCTTGCTTGAAGGCGGGGTTTTGCCTGTCATCAAACATTTACCCGGTCACGGTAGGGCAACAGTGGATAGCCATGAAAAGCTGCCGGTCGTGGATACGCCGGTGGCAGAGCTGGAAACTGCTGACTTTCTTCCGTTTCAAAAGCTTAAGGATGCGGCTTTTGGAATGACCGCCCATATTACATACAGTGATATTGATGCGGAAAACCCGGCTACCTTATCTCGATTGATCATCGCGCGCATAATTCGAATGAAAATTGGCTTTACGGGCCTATTGATGACCGACGATATTTCGATGGGCGCGCTAGCAAAAGGCGGGCAGGACATCGGCGAGACCAGCGCCCGTGCATTGGCCGCCGGTTGTGACCTGATCTTGCACTGCAACGGCGATATGGGCGAAATGCAACAAATCGCCCGTCGTGCGGAGCCCGCTGGCAACGGACTTGAAAAACACATTGCTGATTTGGTACGCAGTGCGGAACGCACACCAATGGCCGATCGCGGTGATCTAACCCGCCGCTATGATGAGTTGATGGCTAAATTCCCCAATGATACAATCCAGGAGACCTGAGTGCCGGACCTTTCTGAAAAACTTTATTTGGTAAGCATAATGGCGTTGCCGTTTTTGTTGGCGGTAACCTGGCGCGAGGCTTTGCGTGGTTATGTAGCGCATAAACTCGGGGATTTGTCCGTTAAATCCGCGGGCCGGCTGTCAGCCAACCCTTTAAATCATGCTGACCCCATCTGGACCGGCGTTGTCCCTGTTGTAGCCTTTGTTATCCTCAATTTCCCTATATTATTTGGCCAGGCCAAGCCTATCCAGATTAACGCAGGCAATTTTAATGACGTTAAGGGGGGAATACTGAAGGTAGCGATCGCCGGGCCAGCAGCACTTTTGCTCATGATTATGTTCTGGCTTTATGTATACCGCTTTGGCCCCAGTTTTGGCGCGATCCCTGAAGGCTGGTTGATGCAATCAGCCGCAATGGGCGCTCAACTTTGCAGTTTCTTTTTTATTATTGGCATTTTGCCAATACCCGGCCTGGATGGCGGAAAAATTGTCGAACATTTCCTGCCGCATGATGCGGCTCAGGGCTTTCGTTCGCTCGAGATGTATGGTTTTTTCATTATCATAGGGATTTTCATTTTCTTGCCTGCCATTATACAAGTTCCTGCGATTTTTATTTTCCGTCTGGTAGCTTCGCTTGTGGGTGTTTAAAGTCCATATCCTGTATGACAGAGTTTGAAGAAGATATTCCGGTCACCGACCGTTTGGCAGCCGCCAAGGCTGACCCAAACCAACTTGTTCTGCAAATGGACGGGTTTGAAGGACCGCTTGACGTCCTGCTTACGCTTGCGCGCACGCAGAAGGTTGATTTGGCGCAAATATCAATCCTTGAACTTGTAGAACAGTTTCTTGCGTTTGTTACCGAAGCTCGAAGGCTGAAGCTTGAGCTCGCTGCAGACTATCTGGTGATGGCTGCGTGGCTCGCTTATTTGAAATCAAGGCTGCTGCTGCCGAAGGAAGCTGACGATGAAGACCCTTCTGCTGAGGAACTTGCATTTCGTCTTCAGCTGCGCCTGCAACGACTGGAGGCGATGCGCGAAGCGGGTGCACGCCTTATGAACCGCGCCAGAATGGACCGAGATATTTTCAGTCGGGGTACGCCCGAAGGTCTGAAAACACTGAAGCGGGGGTCTTATGATGTCACGCTTTATGAGCTTTTGAAGGCCTACGGTGACAATCGGCAACGTCATTCTGTCACAGAGATAAAAATTGAACGCAGACCTGTGGTTTCGCTTGAAGACGCGCTAAGGCGCCTTTCCGGGTTGATCGGTGAGACATTCACATGGTCGCAGCTCGGGGGTTTTTTGCCAAAGAACTTGCGCGACAGACAGCACCGAAAATCTGCGCTTGCAAGTATGTTCGCTGCCAGTTTAGAACTCGCGCGGCAAGGGCAAGCTGATTTGCGTCAAATGGAGATGTTTGGCCCTATCTATTTGCGCCACAGGCAAGCCGAAGATGCTGAAGCGGTGGGAGAGCAGCAAAGTGAGTGATTTGACGGAGCGCAAAGAGGAACACCAGCGCATGGTTGAAGCTGTTTTGTTTGCAAGCGAAACCCCGCTTTCTGTGGAGGAAATAGCGCTGCGCTTACCTGAAGGCGCTGACATTGAAGACCATATTGAAGCCTTGAGTGCCGAATATGCTTCCAAAGGCGTTAATTTGGTGACGGTGGCTGGCAAATATATGTTCCGCACGGCGGAAGACCTGTCTTTCTTGTTGCGCCGCGAGGTTGACGAGGCGCGGAAGCTCTCGCGTGCTGGTGTGGAGACACTGGCCATCATTGCGTACCACCAGCCAGTGACGCGTGCCGAGATTGAAGAAATACGGGGCGTTACTATATCTAAAGGGACGCTCGATGTTTTGATGGAAGCCGGTTGGGTTCGGATGTTGGGACGTCGTAAAACACCCGGGAGACCAGTCACCTACGGAACGACGGAAGAATTCTTGGTTCATTTCGGAATAGAAACGATAAAAGACTTGCCTGGTGTCCAGGAACTAAAAGCCGCAGGTCTTTTGGATAGCGTGGAAACGGCTCTGAATAAAATGGGCGGTATGCCTCTACCGGGCGGTGAAGATGCTGATGACGACCAGATTGATTTGGAAGATGCTATTGCCGAAAATGAACAGGACGATATAAGCGAGCAAGGCGAGCAATCAAATGATAGTGCTACTGACGCTTAAATCTGTTAGCTAATAGAGAATGCATAGTGTTGGGTGTTGCCCAACGTTAGGGAGAGGAAGATAAATGTTCCCAGGATGGTTACAAATTGCGCTTGTGGCGCTGTTGGTGGTGCTATTGTTTGGCCGAGGAAAAATTTCTGGTCTGATGGGCGATGTCGCAAAAGGCATTACAAGCTTTAAGAAGGGCATGAAAGAAGGCCTTGAAGAGGATACAGAGACAAAACCCGTTGAAGATGGCCGGGTTATTGACGGCGAATCCGTTAATGTTTCTGAAAAGTCTAAAGAAAAGTCTGAAAGTTAGTCTCGAAAGGCTCGTTGTTCACAGCAACTAGCCGGAGCCTTCATCCATGTTTGATATTGGCATGACAGAAATGCTTGTAGTTGGTGTGCTTGCGCTTGTGGTCGTGGGCCCGAAAGAGCTGCCCAAACTTCTGCGAACGATTGGCGGACTTGTGCGGCGTGCGCGTGAGCTTACCGCTGATTTCCGGGAAGGTGTGCAATCACTCGCAGCAGAAGCCGAACGCGATATGGACCCTTTTCATGATTTGCGGCAATCTGAGGGCATTCGGCCCGGCATGAGCCCCGAAGAGATTACGGATCATATTCTTGGCAACCGGGAAAAAGAAACGCAGCTCGGCGATGAAAATATTGCCAAAGCTGAAGATTCGCAGGTTGCACCCAAAAGCGCTGCCAAAAAAGCGACCGAAAAGGCAAAGAAGAAGCCAGCTGAAAAGCCAGCAAAGGCACCCGTGAAAAAAGCTGCGACTAAAGCCGGGAAGCCTAAAAAATGATGGGGCCAGACGCTTTTAAGGACGATGACGCCGCCAAGCCAGATATTGTAGATGTAGGTGACGCGACTGAAACCGACGAAGTGGAGGCTAGTCGCGCCCCCCTTCTTGATCACCTGAATGAACTGCGGTCACGGCTGATTAAAGTGATTATCGGCATGATAGTCGCGTTTGGCGTCGCGCTTTATTTCTCTGACCAAATCTTTAACCTCTTGGCCAAACCCTATTTGGCCGCGCAGGCGGCAGGCGAAAGCCGCCGTATGATTTTCACCGGACTCACAGAAGGCTTTTTTGTGAACCTTAAGGTGGCGCTCTATGGGGCCTTTATGGTCACTTTCCCATTGATCGCCCTTCAAATATGGAAATTTGTCGCGCCTGGTCTTTATAAAAACGAGCAGCGTGCTTTCCTGCCGTTTTTGGTGGCGACCCCCGTTTTGTTCGCAACCGGAGCATCTCTGGCTTATTTCCTGGTTATTCCGTGGGCATGGGAATTTCTTCTAAGCTTTGAACAGGCGGGCGGAACAGATGCGATCCAGATAGAGGCAGAAGCAAGAGTTAGCGAATATCTTTCCCTTGTTATGCAAATGATTTTTGGTTTTGGCGTCGCGTTTCTGCTGCCTGTGGCTCTGACATTGATGGGACGCGCAGGTATCGTATCGGCGGACGGCCTGCGTACAAAACGCCGGTACATGATCGTGGGAACCTTTTTGACAGCTGCGTTTTTGACGCCGCCAGATCCAATAAGCCAAATCGCGCTTGGCATCCCTATGCTACTGCTTTATGAGCTTTCCATTCTGCTTATTGCGGCGACTGAAAAGAAGCGTTCGGCTGAAGATGACGCCGCTGGTGACGAACAAGAAGACTAAGAGAAGCCTATATCTAGCTTGGAAAACCCAAATGTTTGATCTGAATTTCATCCGCGAAAACCCCGCTGAATTTGATGCCGCTATGGCGCGTAGAGGCGAGGCACCCCATGCAGACATCATATTGAAATTGGATGCTGCACACCGGTCGGTAATTACCGAAGCACAGGAGGCACAGACGCGCCGTAACGAAGCGTCCAAGCTTATTGGCCGAGCCAAAGGGCAAGGGAACGAGGAAGAAGCATCGGCCTTGATGCAGGAAGTAAGCGCCTTGAAGACAAGGCTGGGTGCGCTTGAGGAAGCCGAACGGGAGCAGGGTGCTGAGCTAAACTCTTTGCTGATGGGTCTGCCGAACATGATGTACGCGGATGTTCCGAACGGTGAAAGCGAAGATGATAACGAGGAAGTGCGCACTTGGGGCGAGATAAAGGCTTTTGATTTTGAAGCCCAGGAGCACTTCACACTTGGCGAAAAGCTTGGAATGATGGATTTTGAACGCGCTGCGAAAATGTCAGGCGCTCGGTTTGTTATTTTGAGTGGCGGTTTGGCCCGGCTTGAACGGGCTCTTGGTCAATTTATGCTAGATCTCCATACGGAAGAGCATGGCTACCGTGAAGTTTTGACGCCCGCAATGGTGCGCGAAGAGGCATTGTACGGCACGGGCCAATTGCCGAAATTTGGCGATGATGCATTTCAAACGACAACTGGCCACTGGCTTATTCCCACATCTGAAGCCACGCTTACCAACATCCACGCCGGTGAAATTCTGGACGAAGCGGAACTGCCACTTCGCTTCACCGCCCATAGCCAGTGTTTCCGTTCAGAGGCGGGGTCTGCCGGTCGGGATACGCGCGGTATGATCCGTCAGCACCAGTTTGAAAAAGTAGAAATGGTATCCCTTACCACGCCAGAACAGTCTGACGACGAATTGGAACGCATGACCAGCTGCGCGGAAGAAGTTTTAAAGCGGCTGCATCTTCCGCACCGCGTGGTGAAGCTTTGCGCTGGTGACATTGGTTTTGGGGCGCGCCGCACCTACGACCTGGAAGTATGGTTGCCTGGTCAAGAGCGTTACAGAGAGATTTCCAGTTGTTCCGTAATGGGCGACTTTCAGGCTCGGCGTATGAAAATGCGCTGTCGGCCCAAAGGAGAAAAGAAAACCCGTTTCGTTCATACGCTGAATGGGTCTGGGCTTGCGGTGGGACGCACACTCATCGCTGTGATTGAAAATTTCCAGCAAGCAGACGGTACCGTCCGCGTGCCTGAGGTCTTGCGGCCCTATATGGGCGGCTGCCAAGTGATTGGGGCATAGGCTGTGGCAATTTCAACCGAGCGGATCCTAATTTCGAACGATGACGGCATCGACGCTGAAGGCCTGGCGGTGCTAGAGCGCATCGCGCGGCAGTTTTCTGACGATGTTTGGGTGATATCACCTGAAACCGAGCAATCGGGAGCAGGGCATTCACTTACGTTAACGAGGCCACTGCGGATAAGGCAAGCTGGCGAAAAGAGCTGGGCTATATCAGGTACGCCAACTGACTGTATCATGATGGCTGTAAATAAAATTATGGCCGACAAGCTGCCCACTTTGATTTTGTCGGGCGTTAATCGCGGCGGAAACCTTGCGGAAGATGTGACCTATTCAGGTACTGTTTCTGTGGCAATGGAGGGCACACTTGCGGGAATACCCTCAATTGCGCTTAGCCTTTGTGTTCGGCCGGAACAGTCAATCAAATGGGAAACAGCTGAGCGTTACGCCCCTGAGGTGATCAAAAGCCTGCTGGATTATGACTGGCCGGAAGATGTGTTGATGAACGTGAACTTCCCGGCGTTTCCTGCCGATGAAATACAGGGCATTCGTGTGACAGAACAGGGCCGCCGAGAAATGATCGGCAATAATATTGAAGAACGTATCGACCCGCGCGGGCTGAAATACTACTGGTTTGGTTTGGGGCGGGAAGTAGGCGTGCCGGGCCACCAGCAAGACATTAAAGCTGTACGAGAAAAATGGATTTCGGTTACGCCTTTGCAGCTAAATTTAACCCATGAACGTGCCCGCAAGGAACTGGCTACACGGTTAAACAAGGCGTTTTAAGGTTAATCATTTCAATATGTTGCCCCATTTGCCGGTTACGGTTATTCTGCTGTAGGATAACCAAGGTCACGCGTAAGCAGGGAACACAGGTGTTGAAAACAGTTGCATCATTGCAAACTATTATCATTGCCAGCATTGCGCTCGCCGCATGCAGCAACTCCCAGTTTGTTTCGCCGGAAGATGTGCAGCCCGTTTACCAGATACGGAATACCCCGCTGCCTGTGCCCGACCCTAAATGGAAACCACGCGGCACGACCCATGCCCCAAAAAAGTCCGTCACACCTAAAAAAAGGGCCGCAGCCAAACCTCGCAGCGCCAGCGCTATACAGGGTAAACGCCACAGTGTGCGAAAAGGCGAAACGCTGTACGGTCTTTCAAAGCGTTATTCTGTCCCGCTTCGGAGCCTCATTTCCGCCAACAAACTTCGGGCCCCTTATGTTTTGGCAGTGGGTCAGCGGCTTTTGGTGCCGTCGGCGCGGGTACATACAGTTAGGAAAGGCGAGACCGGCTACGGTATCTCGCGACGGTACGGCGTTACTGCATCGGCTTTGATGCGAGCAAACGGTATCAAGGCACCCTACAGGCTCGCCGTAGGCCAAAAATTACGGCTGCCTGGCGGGGCGACGGCTAAAGCCACCAGTGCCAAGGTACCAGTCCGCAGGTCAGCGGTAGCGAACAAGCAGCCTACAGGCAGGACCGTAAAGATACCCAGACCAGCCCCGCGGAGCAAAGCCGGATTTTTGTGGCCGGTTAAAGGGGCCTTGGCGTCGCGCTTTGGCCCACGGGAAGGCGGATTGCATAATGACGGAATCAATATAATTGCCGATAGCGGTACGGCAATTAAGGCAGCTGATGCCGGTGTGGTGGTCTATGCATCAAATGCCCTAGAGGGGTACGGGAATCTGTTGCTTGTGAAGCACTCAGGAGGATGGATCACAGCCTATGCGCATACGGAACGGCTTTTGGTACGACCGGGCCAGAAGGTAAGGCGTGGTGAAATAGTGGCGCGGGTTGGCTCCACAGGCGGTGTGACGGCCCCACAATTACATTTTGAGATTAGAAAAGGCAGGCAAGCTATTGATCCGCTTAAATATTTGCCATTGAATAGTTAGCCGAAAGCTTAAGGGTTTTCATTCTGGGTAACGTTATTCTCAAGTTTTTCTCGGCCTGCGACACGCCCATTCACACTCAGAAATCGTTAACGAGACAGCACATCGGCTTGCAACCATATTGTTGGCTGCCTATCTATGCACAGTGCAACCAGAAAGTATGATTATATTTGGCGAGGCTGGTGTTGCATTTGGGGCGTATAAAGCTATAGTCCCGGCCAGATAGATTTAATGCCGCGCGCCGAATAAAAATTGGCCCCGCGTACAGGAGAGGTACATAATGTTTTCATCTGCAGTTTATGCACAGGACGGAGCTGGATTGGCCCCATCAGGCGGTCTCATAGATTTTCTGCCTATCATTTTGATTGTTGTTGTTTTCTGGTTTTTGATTTTGCGGCCGCAGAATAAAAAAATGAAAGAACACCGTGAAATGGTGGCTAATGTAGCGCGCGGCGACACAGTGGTAACCGCAGGCGGCATAATCGGCAAGGTGACCAAGGTTAAGGACGGCGGCGAAGTTGAAGTTGAGGTCTCCAAAGACGTGCGGGTGCGCGTTGTGGCCAGCACTCTCTCTGATGTGCGCAGCAAAAATGAGCCTGTAAAAACCGAGAGCAAATAAATTCGCGATTTCTGGCAGCAATAGTATTCACGCCGCGTTATTAGGGGACCCTTTATGTTAAACTTTCCGCGCTGGAAAGTGTTGATGATCCTGGCCATTATGTTGCTCGGTATATTGACGTCCTTACCAAATTTTTTGAATGAAGCGCAGCGAAGAGAGTTGCCGGGCTTTATGCCCGAGCAGACCTTGAGCTTGGGGCTGGACCTTCAAGGCGGCGTTTACCTGCTGTTTGAAGCCAGAACAGCTGATGTGATAGCCACGCGGCTGACCAACCTGGCGGCACAAGTGCGGGATGTGAGCCTCGCTGAGGGCCGAAGGCGCGATATTCCCCGCGCTGAGCGTGTTACATTCTCTGGCATCAAAGTGCAAGGCAACGGCGTAACCTTTACGTTGCGTAACCCTGAGCTGGTGGGTGCGGCGCGTGACAAGCTTTTGCCGTTTACTCAGGCTGAGGTTGGAACCAACGCTCTTGGGGCCGCAGGCGCAACCGAGATGGAGCTCAGCGTGGTAGGAGCGCAGTTTACACTGTCGCTGACCGAGCAGGGCATATTGATCCAGCAACGGGATGCAATTGCCCGGTCAATGGAAGTGATCAGAAGGCGTGTTGATCCGGACGGCGTGAAAGAAATTTCCCTCAAGCCATCAGGCAGCAATCGAATAGTGCTGGAAGTTCCCGGCGCGGAAAACCCGGAAGAGCTGATTGCTTTGATTGGTAAAACGGCCAAGCTTTCGTTTCATGATGTAGCAACAAACCTGTCGGCGACGGATATAGAGGCCGAACGTTTTAGCAAGGCGCGCTACAGCAAGGTGGTGCTGAAGGATGGCGGGTATATCGTCATTCATAACCGTGAAATTGTGTCCGGGGATGATCTTACGGACGCGAAGCCGTCGTTTGACCAGGGCAACCGGCCTGCAGTGGCCTTTACGTTCAATACCTCGGGCGCCAAGCGATTTGGAAATCATACGGCCAAAAATATTGGCAGGCCATTTGCCATTAAGCTCGACGACACCGTGATCAGCGCACCGAATATCCAGAGTGCCATTCTGGGCGGCAGCGGCATCATTACAAATATCGGAACAACAGTAGAAGCAAAGGAATTGGCAACGCTGTTAAAATCAGGCGCGCTTCCTGTGGCCCTTACCGTCGAAACCCAAAAAACCGTTGGCCCTGATATGGGCGCCGACGGCGTTGCAAAAGGGCAATTGGCGGCCGGTATTGGTTTCATAGGAGTTGTTATCTATATGGTGCTGAGCTATGGGCGCTTTGGCCTTGCCGCCAATGTGGCCCTGATAACCAATCTAATATTGATCACGGGCATGCTCAGCGCCTTCCAGGCCACGCTCACGCTGCCGGGCATTGCCGGTATTGTGCTTACGATCGGGATGGCGGTTGATGCCAATGTGTTGGTGTTTGAACGGATCCGCGAAGAGTATAGGTCAGGCAAGAAACCGTTTCAGGCGGTCGAGCAGGGCTACGCGCAAGCGTTTTCAACCATTATCGACGCAAATATTACAACATTCATCGCTGCAGCAGTGCTCTATATGTTGGGCTCTGGCCCTGTGCAGGGTTTTGCTGTGACACTAGCCATTGGTATTTTGACGTCCATGTTCACGGCGATTTTGCTTACTCGTCTCATTTTAACGGTTTGGCTGACGCGTGCGCGCCCCGCCAAACTGCCAATTTAGGGGGCGAAGGCTATGTTGTTACGTCTGGTTCCGGAAAAAACCGATATTAAATTCCTGAGCATGCGCAAAGTGGCGCTTGTTTTATCTGCTTTGTTGCTGATTGGCTCTGTGGTCCTGTTTTTTACTCGCGGCTTGAATTATGGCATCGATTTCAAGGGCGGTGTCAATCTGTTTATGCAGGTTGAAAATGGTGCGACTGCGGACATTTCTCGTATTCGCAGTATTAGCGCAGCGAATGTTGTTGGCGAAGTCAAGGTTAAGGAATTTGGTGCTAAAAGCGATGTGTTGATCAGTATTGAAAAGCAGCCCGGTGGCTCCAAAGAACAAAATGACGCGCTTAAGACCGTGCAAGAGGCGCTGATTACGGCAATGCCAAACCTGAAGTTTCAGTCGTCTGAAGTGATCGGCCCGCAGGTTTCTGGTGAACTGAAGCGCGACGGCATGATCGCGGTTACCATCGCGATTATCGCGGTTTTGATTTATATTTGGTTCCGTTTCGAGTGGCAATTTGGTCTTGGCGCTGTGGTTGCCCTTATGCACGACATCTTATTGACCATTGGCTTTTTCTCGATCACTGATTTGGAATTTAACCTTTCGATCATCGCCGCGTTGCTTACCATTGTTGGCTACAGCCTCAATGATACGGTGGTTGTATATGACCGGGTTCGGGAAAATGTGCGCAAGTTCCGCAAGATGTCCATGGAGGACATGCTTGATCTGTCGCTCAATCAAACTCTTTCCCGCACTATGATGACAAGCGTGACCACTTTGGTGGCATTGTTGGCCTTGTTTTTCCTGGGCGGTGAGGTTATTCGCGGGTTTACGTCGGCTATGATCTGGGGTGTTGCAGTGGGTACCTATAGTTCGGTTTTCGTGGCTTCTCCCATGCTGTTGATTTTCAAGCTCAAGCGGGAAGCTATGCTTTTGGATGACGAAAAACGCGACCCCACTGTCGACAAATCAAAGCTAACGCCGTTTGATCATGTTTAGGGTTTAGCGCGCAGGAAACCCATAATGAGCGAAAGCTTCAAAACTGGTGGTATCTATATGGAACAGCAAGAAGGGGATTACCTTCTTGTTGAGGCCTACGGCGATGAAGGCTTTCGTTTTCTAGGCCGCAGGGTGGAAGGCAGCGTGCTGGTGACAGGAGGTGGCTTTTTCCCTGTTGGCGCGAAGACATTGGCGGAGGTCACCAGGGCTGATATTAGCGAAATAACGGACCCCAATGAACGACCTGAGATACTGCTGGTTGGTACAGGTGAAAAAATGGCGTTACCCCCTGCGAACGTACGTGAAATGCTGCAAGATATTGGCACAGGATACGAATTGATGGATACAGGAGCGGCAGCCCGCACCTTCAATGTCTTGCGCATGGAAGACCGCCGGGTGGCGGCATTGTTAATACAAGTCCCTTAACTCTCGCAGAATAAGACCGCTAGCACGGCCATTTGCCTTGTTATGGGCTCTGTTTGTCGCAAATCACTTTGCGGTGCTGATCGATGGGTTCATGCTTGATCATAGAAACGTGACAGGGTGAAATCGGCAATGCCTTAAACCTGTCCATAATGTGTTTAGACAGCAATGGAGCCTGATAATGCGATTAATTCAAAAATATTCACGCCTCACTATCGCCGCCACGGGCGTATCGTTGGCCGCGCTCGTTGCAGTGGCACTGCCGAGCACTGCGGCTTATATTGACGATGAAAAGAAGGTTGTCGAAGAGAAGAAGTCAAAATCTAAAACAGTAAGAGTAATTTCGGCAGGCAAACCTATTGTGATTGAACGGTCTGGCAACCGGTATGTTGTAAAAAATAAGGATCACAGCGGTGATCATGATCATCACTCCAAAAAAGAAAGCCGTACCTACAGCTTTACTTTTGACGGCGATGAGCATTTTGGTGGTCGGGAAACACGTGAGGCAATGGAACGCATCGAAGCCTCGCTAGAAAAAGTTGAAGCGCGTCTGGAGAAAGCGCGGAAGAAATCAGAAAAAGCCGCTCTTGAGGCAGCTCGTGATGGGCTCAAAACTGCTATCGAGGCGCTTAAATCGGCCCGAAGCAGAGGCGTGCATACACTGGCGCTTGGCGATATGGCAAATCGTCATGCATTTATCGGTCGTGACCTGTCGGCAATGCGGCTAAACATCGATGGCGACCTCGGCGAATTGCAGGAAAAAATCGAAGACGCGCTCGGCGACGTTGAGCTTGATATGGAGCTCGACCTTGACCTCGACATTGACGTAGAGGACGGTGCCGAAAAAAATATACGTGTCCTTCGCTTGAAGGACGGCAAGCATCATGTACGTCACTTTGGAATGTCTGACGAAAAACGCCTTGAGGCGTTGAAGCGGGCGGAAGAAGAGCTCAAACAGTCACGTGAAAAACTAGAAAAGCGGTTGGCTGAAAAAAAGGAAGGCGACAGCAAAGAAAAATAACCTTTAGGCGTGCCTGGAGGCTATTTGCTGACGGCGAAATGGTTATAAGGTGTAAAGGGGCGGTTTTCTGCCCCTTTTTGTGTGAGTCTTGTGGCCGCGGCCAGAATAAACTTGCTTAACATGCTATAATATAGCATTTAATAACTTGTGTTGAGTGTAGCGATATCACATTCGGTGGGAACAAGCGCGTGCGCACGTTTTTAATTTCAGCGTTGGCAATAGGGATTTGCAGCCAGTTCGTTATTGCGGGCTCTGGCAACGAAGAAAAATATGCGACGCCGCAATCGCTCGACAGTATCGGCTCAATGATTCAGGACAGCAATCACGAACACAATGCCAAAGAAGCAGCGACGGAGGCCAATTGCAAAGCGAAATTAGCCGAACTGAAAGACAGGATGACCGGTCTGCGAATACTTCTGGAGTCGACCGAAATTAAAGTCTTGAGGCCTGTAACAGACGCGTCAGCAGTTTCCGAGCATAACTATGCTAAAGCTCTAGGCGAAATTGAGCAGCGCGTGCGTACCGTGGCCGCAGAACGGCAACAACTGAAGGATGCGCTTCTACGATTCCGCAAATCATTGGACGCTCACCAGAGAAATGGCCACCACCAAAATCTGCATGAAGCAGTTTTTGAAGATATTTCAGCCTTGCTGATTCAGGTTGATGCGTCTTTTGCGGACTATCCCTAAGCATTGGCCGCAAAATTCGCGCAATAGTATTTCAAAAACAGACATTAAACTGTTCCGATCATTGCGCTCTATCCGAAATTCGCATAAAGAAGCCTAGAGGCCCTGGCGCGTTGCCTGGGTGGGTTAAACACTAATTTTTCCAGGTTCGATTATGAGTAGTTCCGATTTTTATCGTGTGCGGCGGTTGCCGCCTTATTTATTCGCTGAAATTAACGGTATGAAGGCTGATGCACGAGCGCGGGGCGAAGACATTATCGACCTGGGCATGGGTAATCCGGATCTGCCCACGCCGCAGCATATTGTCGATAAACTGAAGGAAACAGTAGACGATAAAACCACACACCGCTACTCAATGTCGCGGGGTATACCGGGGCTTCGAAAGGCGCACGCGGCCTACTATCAGCGGCGATTTGGGGTGGAAATAGACCCAGAGAGCGAAACTATTGTTACGCTCGGTTCAAAAGAGGGGCTCGCTAACCTTGCCCAAGCCATAACTGCGCCCGGCGATGTTATCCTGTCACCCAACCCAAGTTATCCAATTCACCCATACGGCTTCATGATTGCCGGAGCTTCTGTGCGCCATATCCCCCTAGGGCCAAGCTATGATTTCATGAAAGAACTGGCGCACGCGGTTCAGCATAGCGTACCGACGCCAAGTGCAGTGATCCTCTGCTATCCATCAAACCCCACCGCTGAAGTTGTCGACCTCGATTTTTACCGCGAAGTGGTTGAGTTTTGCCGGAAAAAGGGCGTGTGGATATTATCTGATCTCGCTTATGCGGAAATCTATTTCGACGACAACCCGCCGCCATCCATTCTTCAAGTGCCGGGAGGCCGCGAAATCGCCGTTGAATTTACCAGCATGTCGAAAACTTATTCGATGGCAGGTTGGCGCGTTGGTTTTGCTGCTGGCAACAAAGAGCTTATTGGGGCGCTCGCGCGCGTGAAAAGTTATTTGGATTATGGCGCCTTTACGCCCATTCAAGTAGCGGCTGTCGCAGCGCTGAATGGCCCGCAAGACTGTGTTGAGCTGCACCGCAATACCTATAAAGCGCGCCGCGACGTGCTAATCGCAGGCTTGGCCGCTGCGGGTTGGGAAATTCCAAACCCAAAAGCAACTATGTTTGCGTGGGCACCACTGCCGCCTGACTTTGAAGATATGGGTTCAATGGAGTTCGCCAAGTTGTTGATGCAGCATGCAAAAGTGGCTGTATCGCCGGGCGCTGGCTTTGGTGAATACGGTGAAGATTTTGTGCGTATTGGGCTGGTGGAAAACGAGCAACGCATACGGCAGGCTATCCGTAATATAAAGAAATTCATGTCCGAGAAGGACAAGCATATCGCCGATTGGCGTGCTAGAAACGATTGAAACCATTGACCAGATTTGGACGCCTTTATGAGTGAAACAGACAAACCTCTGCACATCGCCGTTGCGGGGTTAGGTACCGTTGGTACCGGCGTAATAAAAATGCTGACCAAGCACGCTTCGCTATTGGCAACGCGCGCCGGTCGAAAAATTGTTGTTAAAAGCGTATCAGCACGTGACCGAAACCGAAATCGCGGGATGGATCTGTCCAGCTATAGCTGGTGCGACAATGCGGTTGAGTTGGCGGGTCGTAACGATGTGGATATCGTCGTCGAATTGATAGGCGGTAGTGATGGGCCAGCATATGCCCTTGCTAAAGAAACTCTTTCTGCAGGCAAGTCCTTTGTGACCGCCAATAAGGCGCTAATTGCTGTTCACGGTAAGGAACTGGCGGCGTTATCTGAGAAATTTGGCGGAACACTCCGGTTTGAGGCTGCCGTTGCGGGCGGCATTCCCATAATAAAGGCCCTTTCAGAAGGCATGGCGGGTAACGATGTTTCGGGCTTTCACGGTATTCTTAACGGTACCTGCAATTATATTCTTACCCGTATGGAGCAAGAGGGTCTGTCTTTTGGTGAAGTGCTGGAGGATGCGCAGCGGCTAGGATACGCAGAAGCTGATCCGACGTTCGATATTGACGGGATCGATACAGCGCATAAAGCGGCTATATTAGCGGCGCTTGCCTTTGGAATGGCGCCTGATATGGCAAACTTACCGACAGAAGGCATTCGCACTATTGCGCCCGTTGACATCGATTACGCTCGAGAGCTTGGTTACCGTGTCAAATTGTTGGGCGTGGGCCGCAAAACCAGCGCTGGCATTGAAACCCGCGTTCACCCGGCCATGGTTCCGTTATCTTCGCCGCTGGCAAAAGTGATGGATGCGGTGAATGCGGTTGTTGTGCAAGGCGATTTCGCTGGCCAAACGGTATATGAGGGTGCAGGGGCTGGCGAAGGCCCAACAGCGTCTGCTGTGGTGGCCGATATAGTCGACATTGCTCGCGGGAATAGTTACCCGGCGCTTGGTAAGCCGGTGTTGGCTTTACAGCCGCTGCCAACGATTCCCGCAGAAAATCACAAGGGCACCTATTATGTTCGCCTGCGAGTGGATGACAGACCCGGAGTTATGGCGGATATTACGGCGGAACTGGCTCGTGAAGAAGTGTCAATCGAAAGCATGTTACAGCGCGGTAAAGCGCCAGGTGGTGGTGTATATATTATCATGACAACGCATCTAACCGTTGAAGCGGCCATTACAAAAACACTCAATCATTTTACTCAGCTGGAATGTGTGCTAGAGACCCCGACAATGCTAAGAATTGAAGCGTTTTAATCAGGGAGCACCTATATGTCGTCAGAGTTTCTCAACCGGATGCTGGTTCTTGAGGTCGTTCGAGTAACCGAAGCCGGTGCCATTGCCGCTTCAAAGTGGAATGGCCGGGGAGATGAAAAAGCTGCAGATGCTGCCGCCGTGGAGGCGATGCGCAAAGCTTTCAACAAATTGCAAATTGACGGCACAGTAGTAATCGGCGAGGGCGAGAGAGACGAAGCACCAATGCTTTATATTGGTGAAAAGGTCGGCGCGGGCGGTCCAAAGGTTGATATCGCGCTTGATCCCCTTGAAGGCACAACCATTTGTGCCAAAGCCATGCCAAATGCGCTGGCCGTGCTTGCAATCTCGGCGGACAATGGCTTGTTGCACGCACCAGATGTTTATATGGACAAAATCGCTGTGGGCGGTGGCTTGCCGGAGGGCGTGGTTGATCTGGATGCTTCACCCTCGGAAAATGTTCGCGCAGTAGCGAATGCCAAAGGCAAAGCTATTGAGGAGACAATGGTTTGCGTGCTTGACAGACCGCGGCATCAGAAATTGATCGCTGAGCTGCGGGAACTGGGCTGCGGTGTGGCTCTTATCGGTGATGGTGACGTTGCTGGCGTTATTGCTACAACGGATGCGAAAACCGGGATTGACCTTTATATGGGGTCAGGCGGGGCACCTGAAGGAGTACTTGCAGCTGCGGCACTGCGGTGTATCGGTGGGCAAATGCAAGGACGTCTTTTATTCAGAAACGATGACGAGCGTGCTCGGGCCCACAAATGGGGCATCACAGATCTCGACCGCAAATATCATTTGATGGACTTGGCGTCCGGAGACGTAATTTTTGCCGCGACAGGTGTAACGGAAGGCTGTCTCCTGGAAGGCGTTCGTGTCACCGAAAACGGCACCAGCACTGAAACACTGACTATGCGGTCCAAAACCAAGACAATTCGCCGTATTCATGCCATCCACGGCTCGGGCGGTGCCCGCTAATACAATGGTAAGGCAACCTTGACGGACATTGAAACAGATACAGATGCGGCGGATGCTCTTTTAGGGGTCCGCCGTTCTGCTCTTGCTCAGCGCTGGCAGGTACGCCCGGTAATGAATCGTCAAGCGGAAGCTATTGCGAATCAACTTGGCGTCAGCATGACGGTGGGCCAACTGATAGCCGGGCGCGGCATAGATATTGAAGACGCCGACAGTTTCTATAATCCTTCGCTAAAAGACAGTTTGCCAGACCCGTCCAGCATTTTGGATATGGACGTTGGCGCTGCGCGTATTATCAAAGCGATCGAGGCTGGTGAAGAGATTGCCATTTATGGCGATTATGATGTTGACGGGGCGACTTCGGCGGCCGTGCTGTACCGCTTTCTAAATTCTGTGGGCGCGCGTGTGCGCATATATATCCCCGACCGTATGAAAGAAGGCTACGGACCCAACGCCCCGGCCTTGCAAAAGCTGAAAAAAGGCGGCGTTTCGCTGGTGATCACCGTTGACTGCGGCATCCTGTCTTACGAGCCGCTGAAGGCTGCTGGAGAGGCAGGGCTGGAAGTTATCATCGTTGACCACCACAAGGCTGAAGCGACGCTTCCTGTGGCCGTTGCCGTAATAAATCCAAATCGGCTGGACGATACAAGCGGGCAGGGACAACTGGCCGCTGTGGGAGTGTCTTTTTTGCTGGCTGTGGCCATAAACCGAAAGCTGCGAGAAGCAGGGCATTTTACCGCTGAAAAACCCGAACCAGACTTACGCACACTGCTGGATATTGTTGCGCTGGGCACTGTCGCAGATGTGGTGCCGCTGGTGGGTGCTAATCGTGCGCTTGTGGCACAGGGCCTGAAAGTGATGGCTGGCCGCCGTAATGTGGGCCTGACGGCGCTCTCCGACGTGGGCTGCATTTCAGAGGCACCAACAGCCTATCACGCCGGGTTTATCTTGGGGCCGCGTGTTAACGCAGGGGGGCGTGTAGGCGAAAGCCACCTTGGGGCGCAGTTGCTAACATGTGATGATCCCATGGAAGCGCAAAAAATTGCCGAAAAGCTGGACCGCTATAACGATCAGCGCCGTGCAGTAGAAGCGCAGGTACTGGAAGAAGCGCTCGGCCAACTTGAAGCTCGATACGGCATTGACGGTAGCCCGGACACCATCACTGTGGCCTACGGTGAAGGCTGGCATGCTGGTGTGATAGGCATTGTTGCCAGTCGACTGAAGGATAAATACGGCTTGCCGGCGCTGGTTTTGGGCAGCGAAGGGCCTGGCGCGGCAGAAGCCAAAGGCTCGGCACGCTCGATCACTGGCGTTGATTTGGGCGCGGCGGTAATAGAGGCTGTGCAGGATAAGCTGCTGATAAAGGGTGGCGGCCACGCTATGGCGGCGGGCCTAAGTGTGGCCCCTGACAAAATTGATGCACTGACAGAATTTCTGCAAAATCACCTGCGCACCCAGGTAGCTCGGGCGCGCGAGAGCAAGACCCTGAAAATTGACGCAGTTGTAGCGCTTTCTGGTGCCAGTACCTATCTGATTGATCAGATTGAAAAAGTTGGTCCGTTCGGGGCAGGGAACCCTGGCCCCCGGTTTGTCATTCCCGAAGTTGATCTATTGAAGGCCGACCGGGTGGGTCAGAACCATCTCCGCTGTATTTTCAAATCAAAAGAGGGAAAATCCATAAAGGCCATGGCCTTTAGAATGGCGGATGAACCTATGGGTGAGCTCCTGAGAACAGGCATTGGCAGGCGTTTTCATATTGCAGGCAAGCTGAAAAAAGACACTTGGGGCCATACGCCGAAGGCCGAGATAATGCTGGATGATGTGAGCCTGATTGGTGCGCCCTAAGATTATTATAAAAATAGGTTGACCGTGAGGTGCCTCACAGGTATTCAGGCCCCCGTTAAGCGAGATAGATGGTCCCTTCGTCTAGTGGCCTAGGACGCTGCCCTTTCACGGCGGAAACACGGGTTCGAGTCCCGTAGGGATCACCATCCTCGCACTATACAGGTTTACCTGCCGGCCAATTTGCAGGAAAAGCCAAGTGATGGTCCCTTCGTCTAGTGGCCTAGGACGCTGCCCTTTCACGGCGGAAACACGGGTTCGAGTCCCGTAGGGATCACCATCAAAGAAAGCCTCGCCTTGTGCGGGGCTTTTTTCTTTCATGTCCACTATTATTCTTCGTACCCTTCCATTTACCCCTAATTTCATGTATACTCGTTTTCGTTGCATTTCGATGTGGCAAACTTCTTACAAGGGGCAAATCACCACTGGCTGCATATTTATCAGCCAGAAAATCCTAATTGTGAGGGATCTATGAATTTACCTACCGTTGACCGCCCCAAGCCTGAACTTAACATGCCAGCATTGCCGCCAGAAATACTGGAAATGTTCCATATTCGCTTAGATAGAATGGAAGAAGCTGAACAAAGCCTGATCGTCCTTGCTGCCATTGAGGCATTAGCTGATTTTGCTGCAGGGGAATGTGCAGATTTTGCTGCCTCTACTGATGTCGGCTTAACCAGTACCAACCAGAGAGCTGATACCTATGTCGCGACATTTGCTGTCACGCTCAAGCGTGCTTTGCTGGAACAGTTCAGGCCCAAAGTATTCTAAAGGCAGACTACCCCAGGTCATTACAGGAAAAACAGATATCCCATAAAAAGGCTGACTCCGGCGATGTTGAGCGCTGTGGTTAAGCCTGCAAGGCTTTGGCTTTCATTGTTTTTCATTGTTTTATCTTTTTTTGCTGTCGTTTTGATTGGGCAGATATAAGTGCGGACCCGTGCAATAAAAGGGGCGAATTTGCATGGCAGCGTTGCAAATTTGATAGGGCTAGCAAGATATTTGTTATCTGCATGGAGCGGTGAGCGTAAAATACCCTTGAAATCAAATGGTTAACAAAAATTAACCATAATGAATTTTGCACTATATCTTGCTTTTTAATGTGCTTGAACCATAGTTGGCGCATGAGTTTTTTGTCAAAATCCCTATTTTTTGCGTTGGTCGTGTCAACCTGTTCGGTAGTTTTTGAGGCCGGGGCCGCGGCTGCGCCTATAAAAGACCGCCAAGAAAGCATTTGGGACCAAGGTAAGCTTATCGCCACAGGCGGGGTCACTCAGATTGAGGGTGCTGGCGGCAGCGGCCTTACAACATGGGCGCTGATCACCGGTTACGGTACCGAACGGGGCATTGGTGTAAATGCGCACCATACCTTTGTCGCGCTGGATGATTTCAAGTTGAACAGCACCGGGGTTGCCGTTGGTTTCTTTGACAGGCTGGAACTTTCCGCGACGCGGCAATGGTTTGACACGGGCACAGCCGGGGCGCGCCTTGGGCTTGGCGAAGATTTCACTTTCGGACAGGATATCTGGGGCGCGAAACTACGGCTTTTGGGCGATGCCATATACGCGCAAAACAGCTGGATGCCGCAGGTGGCTGTGGGGGTTCAATATAAAAACGCTGATAAAGAGGCAGTTCTGGAGGCACTAGGGGCCGCACGCGCTGATGATCTGGATTTTTATGTTACAGCAACCAAGGCTGTGCTGAAACATAGCCTCATTATCACGACAACAGCGCGGCTTACCCGCGCCAACCAGTTTGGTTTGCTGGGGTTTGGCAGCGCAGACACGGCGCGATCACTGCAATTTGAAGGGTCGCTTGCTTATATGCTGCGGCGAAATCTGATATTAGGGGCTGATTATCGCAGCAAGCCAGATAATCTGGCCTTTGCTGATGAAGGAGACGCAGCAGCTCTGTATTTGGCCTATTTCCCGAACAAGAATTTTTCTGTCACATTTGCGGCGGTAGATCTGGGCGATATTGCGCTTCAGGGCAAACAACGAGGATTTTATGTTTCACTTCAAGCCGGGTTCTAGAATACCCCTTGCTGCCGCCCTGGCGGTAGCGATGCTCTCAACGGCAACGGCTGCGGCCGATACCTTGTATGAGCAAATGGGCGGCATGGAAGCCATGGAACGCATTGCTGCGCGCACGATTGATCTTTCTGCGGCTGATCCGCGTATTGCTGATGAATTCCGCCTGGTAAAGCTGCGCCGGGTTAAAGAAAAGCTGGCATTGCAATTTTGTGAACTAACGGGTGGGCCATGCAAATATGACGGTGACCCGATGAAGCCCCTGCATAAGCCGATGAAGCTAACCACTGCTGATTTTAATGCGCTCGTAGAGGCTGCGCAGCAAGCGATGCGGGAAGAAAATATTTCGTTCCGGTTACAGAACAAGCTGATCGCGATTTTAGCGCCTCTTCACAAAGAAATTGTTACAGTTAAATAACTGATAAGAAAGGTGAAACCATGATGAAGCAATTATTTAAAGCCACCATTGCGATGGGTTTGTCCGTCGCGGTTTTTCTTCCTGCAACCGCCGCTGAGCCGATGGTGGGAACAAGTCGTACCTTGGCTGAAGAGATCACCTGGGTCGGTGTTGCACCGGGGCGCTCGGTTGCGGCTGTGAAAGGCGACTTTAGAACTGGCGCCCATGTGAAGCTTATCAAGTTCGTAGCCGGTGTAAAGACACCGCCTCATAAGCATAGCTATAGCTACGTTGGGGTGATCCTAAGTGGCAAAATGCGGCACTTTGAACCAGGGAAACCTGATACTGAAACTATACTGTCAGCTGGATCGCACTATGAAATTGGTGCGGAAGTCGTCCATGTCAGCGAATGTCTCAGTGGCAGCGAATGCGTTTTTGTTACCCAGTCTGACGGCGCATTTGACCTGAAACCAGCGAACTAGCCGAAAACACCCTATCCAGAGTTTGCTTTGCTTGCGCGCCTGTAATTCAGTCCGGCAGCGATTAGCATGACGAGAAACCACAGCCCGATCATATCCGCAAACAGAGTTGCGTAGCCGCGTGGATCAATGAAGGCGGGCACAGAAAGAAAAAAGCCGGGTAAGGCGAGGACCGCGAGTATAGGTCGTTTGTCGCGGTAAAGCGTGAATGCGGCCAGCCCCGAACCTATTCCCAGCGCAAACCATTTTATCCATGTGGCCGTATGCAGTGTGGCCAGCATCGGCATAACCACTTCATGAGGGTCATCAATGGCGTGTGTTATCTCGCGCAGAATCGCGTTTTCCCAAATATCAAAAAATGCGGCTGTGACGGCCAATATTATGCCCAACATCATCAATTTTTGGCCGTGCTCGTGGCGATATGCCAGAAAGAAGCTGGCGATAAACAGGCTGTAGGTAACCAGAAAAATGCGGTCAGCGTCGTGGCCCTTGTCCATGCGGTTTTGCCGTTCAGCGCGGTCCGGGTCAGTTTCAGGACCAAAAATGGCCAAAAGGTCATCGGGACTTTCGGCAAATTCAAAAGCAATGATTGGGTCACGGTAATCGGCTGACGGTTCCGCAAAGTCCTTCGGGAACTGTCCGCCGATCCAAACGGCCGCAGCTAAAGTAAATAAGCCCGCTGTTAAAGTCGCTGCCCAATAGTTTTTGATGTTCATGTTCACAATTACCTCCCTCGACTGCCTTTCTTAAGGCTAGAGCGCTTTCGAGAGTATTCCAGCTGGTTTTGTGGTTTGGAAAATATCAGACTTGCTCATAATGCAGTAGGAGCTAATTAACCATTGTCAGGCGGGCACAGGCCTTATAGCTTGGCCATGTCAGGCTGGCTTTATTTTTCGGGGGAATTCAATGAAAAAACTGAGGGCTGTCGCAGCAATTTTTGTACTTGTGTTCGCTGTTTGGTGGTTTACTAGCGCACCGGCTGATGACTTGCGCATTTCTGGCTCTATCAGGTTCCCCGAAGAAACCTTGGCGTTGAGCGCCGCGGTCGACCAATCCGAGCAGTTTGCTAGGACACTGCAACATACAGATAATGGACTACCGAATTTTGACGATATCGTTTTTATGGATGATGGTGTTACTGCGCTGGCTACCGGAACAGACGGCAAAATTTGGTCAATAGAACTAAAAACCGGCGAAGCAGCACCACTCGTAGATGTACCGTTGATGCCAGCTGGCATGCACAAGGCAGTGGGTCAAAATGGAGCCTATTTTTGCTCCTCCTACATGCACGGCGAGACATACCCTGTTAATGAACGCGTGGGCTTATATTATTTTAATGCCGACGATCATGCAGTAACGCCGATTGTGCTGGATGTACCCGATACGGCTATCACGCCCGGTGTTGGCCGCGTATATGCTGATAGCGCACAAGCGCCAACTTTTCCCTCTTCAAATGGTGGCTCGTCAAGCCGGCCTCTTGCATTTTGTAATGACCTGGAAATATCTGAGGATGGCAATCGCATCTATTTTTCAGAGCCCTTTTCCTATGGGCATGCCTCAATGGGCGGTGGCACAATAGGGGAAGCAGTTACTCTGGCCAATAATGGTCGTCTGTGGCGGCATGACTTAGTCAGTGGAGAAACCCGGCTTGTAGCGGAAGGTTTTAACTTCGTCGACGGCGTTCTCTATGACTTGCACCCAGGAAAAGAACGCGAGCAGTCCATGCTTGTAAGCCAAACTGCCAGTTTTAAACTAACGCGCTTCCATCTTAGAGGGCCAAAAGCCGGGCAGTCAGAAATATTGATCGAAGGCTTACCTGGCATGGCCGACGGTATTGACCGCGACGAGAATGGCAACATCTGGACCGGCCTGATCAAAATGCGTTCTGACGCCAGTGACTGGATACACGCCAACCCGTGGATCAAACCTTTGATGCTTCGGTTGCCAGAAAGCATGATGCCGGTCACGCGGGCTACTGGGGTAATGGCTTTTTCTCCTGACGGAACGAAGATTAAATATTTTGCAAAATATGACGGCCCTGTCACTAGTTCAATCGCGTCGGCACTGCCTGGGCCAGATGGGCTTTATATTGCCGCCGTAGGGCCGGGAGACGAAGGCCTGCCAGTCCTGCCGTGGCCAAAAGATTTTGCGCCAGGTGAGGGCAATGGCTTTGAACTGATGGAAGCCAGCATCCGTGACATACAAAATGCCGTAATGGCAGGGGACACAACCTGTGGAGCAGTTGTTGATGCTTATTTGGGGCGCATAGAAGCGTATGATAAGCCTTCGGGCTTGAACGCCATTACCGTCCTGAACCCACGCGCGCAGGAAAAAGCCACCGCTATTGACGCTAAGGTTGCCAGTGGTGAAAAGCTGGGCCCGCTTTTTTGTGCTCCTATGTTGGTGAAGGACAATTTTGATACGCACGATATGATCACAAGTGGTGGTTCCATCGCCCTGAAAGATGACCTCCCCCCTGATGATGCGTTTATGGTGCGGATGATCCGCGAAGCCGACGCAATCATTATTGCCAAAACCAATATGGCGGAATGGGCATTTTCCCCGCGTCAAACTATCAGTAGCTCGTTTGGGACAACGGCGAATGCCTATGCTCTTGACCATGTTCCCGCAGGGTCAAGTGGCGGTACGGCCTCGGGGGTCGCTGCGAACTTGGGCGTTGCCGGGCTCGGTAGCGATACGGGTAACTCAATTCGCGGCCCGTCTTCGCATCTGGCACTGTTTGGTATTCGTGCGACTGTTGGCCTTACGTCGCGAGACGGCGTGATCCCTCTGGCCTTTGACCGAGATGTGGCAGGCCCCATGACACGGTCTGTTGAAGACGGCGCACTGATTTTCGGTGTGGTCGCCGCCTACGATCCGGCTGACGTGACGACTGAGCTAGGCAAGGACAAGCATGAGGCAGACTATACGCGCTATCTGGACAAGAACGGCCTCAAAGGTGCGCGGGTTGGCGTTTTGCGGGCCTTGGCGGGCCAAGACAGTGACCCTGAAATTTTAGCACTTTTTGAGCAGGCGCTTGAAGATATGCGTGCGGCTGGCGCAGTGATTGTCGATGATGTTGAAATTATCGATTTCGAGAAGCATCGGAACGGCAATAATTTTTGCGCGCGCTTTCGTTATGACATGCATGAATATATGAAATCACGGGGCCCGGGCGCACCGTTCACTGATGTGAGTACAGTGTTGGAAACCGGCGAATATGGGCCGGATGCAAAACGCGGCCTTACATTTTTTAGCCAGTCACCCCTCGATACGCCGCCAGAAAACTGGGAAACGCCGTGCCCCGCCTACCAAAGCCATCCCGGCAGGCAGGCATTTTTAGGCGATGCGCTGCTTGGTATGGAGAATGCGGGTGTAGATGTTCTCGTATATCCTAGTTGGACCCATCCGCCGGCAAAGCTGGATCGGGGCAATGAAGACTATAAGGGTGATAATTCGCAAATCGTCGCACCGGCAACCGGTATGCCTGCGGTTTCAGTACCCATGGGTTTTAGCTACGGGAATCTCCCGGCCGGTTTGCAAATTTTGGGGCGGCCTTATAGTGAAGGGCTTTTGATAAAGCTCGCATATGCTTATGAGCAGGCAACTCACCACCGCAAGCCACCAGAGATGTTTCCGTCGCTCAAGAAGCCAAATTAAAGACGACCCTTTGGTCTTGGGCTTTTAGACGGTGAGCATCAAATATTTTGTTTCCCATGGGCTGAGAACAGACGAGTAATTTTCAAACTCAAGCTCTTTCGCGTCAAGGTAGGTCTCAACAAAGGCTTCGCCGAGGATATTCTTGAGGGCATCACTCTGGCGCATGTTTTTCAAACCGTCGAGGAAGTGACGAGGCAACGCTCTGTCACGGGTTTCGTAAGCCGAGCCTTGAAACTCATCAGACGGTTGCAGCCTCTCTTTCATGCCCAAATAGCCGCAAGCAAGGGAGGTGGCGACCGCGAAGTAGGGATTTACATCAGATCCGGCGACACGGTTTTCGATACGTCTGCCCTCGTCGGGGCCGCTCGGCACTCTCAGTCCAACAGACCTGTTTTCTCTGCTCCAGTGGGTGTTTGTAGGCGCGGATAGCTCATTTGTGAACCGGCGGTAGCTGTTCACGAAAGGGGCGATCAGCGGCATGGCATGCTGGAGGTATTTCTGCAGCCCTGCAATATGCTGCAGGAACGGCTCGCTATTGTTGCCGTGGTCGTCCACAAAAATATTTCTGCCGGTATCCATGCATTCTACCGACTGGTGGATGTGCATCGAGCTGCCAAAACTATCCGGGTATGGGCTTGCCATGAAGCTGGCGAACATATTGTGCCGGGTGGCGATTTGTTTGAGCAAGCGCTTGAAAAGGAAGGACTGGTCGGCGATGGCCAGTGCAGGGCCATGCTCCACATTAAATTCAAATTGACCAGCCCCGGCCTCATGGATCAACGTATCAATATTGATACGCTGGGCTTTGCAGGCATCATATACATCATCGAAAAAGGGCGCGAATTCATCCAGGCTATCAATTGAAAAAAGTGCTGAACTTTGATCCCGTCTCCCGGAAGCCCCAATAGGTGTTTTTGGAGCGGCTTCGGCGTCTTCCTGTTTTTCAAGAAGGTAAAATTCGAATTCCGGTGCCACTATTGGCCGCCAGCCTTCATCTTCATATAATTTCAATATGCGTCGTAGCAGCTGCCGCGGTGAGAAAACCACCGGATCGCCGTTTTCGTAGAGGGCATCGCAAATAACAGTTGCAGTGGGTTCAGACTGCCACGGTGTGACGCATATGGTGTCGAGGTCAGGCTCAAGCATGACATCCCGCTCAATCTCGCTCATATGGTCGTTCAGGGCAAAGTCGCCACTTATCGTCATGCCGAAAAGCGTTTCCGGGATGCGAATTTGGCGTTTTTGCATGCCTTCAATGAATTTTTTGCGCGGTATGGATTTGCCGCGCGCGATACCGGCGTTATCGGCAACCATACATTCGATGTCGTCGATATTCTCGGCTTTAAGCCAAGTGTTGATGTCTTCAATGCGGCTATTTGCCATTATAATACACCGATTGCCGCCCTTTTTGGGCGTCTCCTTCTTTATTGTCTGGTTGCCTTATGTGAGCGCACGGCGTCGCCAAAAGCACCGAATATTTTCACAGATTGCGGGTTTTCTGCCGCTTTCCATTCAGGGTGCCACTGGACGGCGAGCGCAAAGGCCTCGGCTGCGTCCACTGATACAGCTTCAATGGTGCCGTCGTTTGCTTCTGCCTCAATGGTTAGGCCCGATGCCAGCTTGTCGATACCTTGAACATGGACACTATTCACCATAAACTCGGCTTCACCAACTATTTCCATGAGGCAACCGTCTGCCTTCAAGGAGACACGGTGCACCAAGCCATATTGCTTGTCGATTGGGTCCTGAGCGTCTGCGCCGTGTTCCATGCGGCCTTTTACGTCTTTCAGGCGCGGGTGAAGAGTGCCACCAAATGCGACGTTTAACTCTTGCAAACCCCGGCAAATAGCGAGAACCGGCAAAGCGGTGTTGAAGATGTCACCGCATAGGCTCAGGGTTAGGGCGTCCCGCGCTGGGTCTTCATGTTCGCCTTTCGGAGCTGGAGCTAGACCATATCTTTGACGCTGAATGTTGCTGTAGCCGCCGGTGAACAGGATACCGTCGGCAAAGTTGGCAATTTCTGGCGCATTTATCAGCCCTGGAACCGCAGGCACCAAAACCGGTGTAACATTCGCGCACGAAACCAGAGCCTCTAGGTATTTGTCTCCCGTCTGGTGAACGAGATGGGGTCCTTGCCGGTTGGTGTCACAGATTACGGCTACAACAGGCCTCATGGGACTTTGCTTTCTTTTGGGCCGGTTGCGGCTCGGGTTTCTTCATTCCATTGAAACAGGTTAAGTTCAATGAAGAAGAAAGCAATGATCCAAAGCAGAGCATCCCAAAAATCAAGCAGGGCCGACAGATAGCCCCAATAAACTGCGGCCATAAACAAAACCAGATAAAGCAGAGCTTTTATATAGATGGTGTAGCGGTATAGCTTTTCGCTAAGGCTGCCGTGTATTTGAAGTAAAACATCAATTTGCAAGACTATGACAACCAGGAGCCATGTGCCCGCATTCACCACGTCAGTTAGGCCCAGAGCCTTCATGCGTTCAAGCATCTCGGCGGAAGCCAGAATGCTGTTGCTTTCATGGAGGTACCAATCATTACCGTGCACGGCGGCGCAGTTTGCGGCGGTGAGCTTAAGATATTCGTCAAACTCAAGAGCGTAAGACTGCGCAATTCCCACCGCGTTGCACGCGGTATCAAAAGAAGCGGCAGAATAGGCGCCAAGGACAATGTATTTGTCGCAATAACCAAGGAATGCTTTCACGATCAGCACAAAACACGCTGCCCCGACGATATTGATCACCCACCGTGTTTTGATGCCCATTTTTTCGTCTGGAATTACATAAGTTTCCAGTTCAAACATAAGGAGAAGCACAAGCCAAGCCGCGGAATCGATTGTGGTAGCATAGGCGTCTGTTAGCTGCGCCCAGGAAACGCCGTCGCGGAAGGTGTGGCTGGTCGCCTTATAATCAGCGAGGAAAAACAGAACAACATCCACAGCAATAAACACATAGAGAGCGTATTTAAACAGCTGAAACCAGCTGTTTTTGTCAAGACCGAGCAGGGTTGTATCTTTGCTCATATTGCTGGTTTCTCCGTGTGCATCGCGGATAACTCATATGGCATCCTGCGTATGATCACAATTTTTAATATTGCAGGCTCGCGCGTGCGTTTGTATTGAAGAACCTAAGCAGTGGCCATCCATGCCATTGACGGATAATTGTCAGGAAAACCAATGAAAATCAAGAATGCCGCTCTTTTGAAGAACCAAGCCTATATTAACGGTGAATGGGTTAGCGCAGATGAGACATTTGATGTGCACAACCCGGCAACAGGAGACGTAGTGGCCAGCTTGCCCGATTTGGGTGTCGATGCAACCCGAGCTGCCATTGAAGGGGCTGAGGTTGCCCAGAAGGCCTGGGCAAAGCGTACCGCCAAGGAACGCTCCGCCATATTAAAGCGCTGGTATGAGCTGATAATGGTCAATCAAGAGGATTTAGCGCAGATATTGACCGCTGAGATGGGGAAGCCGCTTGCCGAAGCACGCGGTGAGATTGCCTACGGCGCCAGCTTTATCGAATGGTTTGCCGAAGAGGGTAAACGCGTATACGGCGACGTGATACCACAACACCAGGCTGACAAGCGTATCATCGTTCTGAAGCAACCTATTGGGGTTGTTGCGGCAATTACGCCGTGGAATTTCCCGAACGCCATGATAACTCGAAAAGTGGGCCCAGCTCTCGCTGTGGGTTGTGCCGTCGTGGTGAAACCAGCCGGAGAAACACCCCTGTCGGCCTTGGCGCTGGCGGTGCTGGCGGAAGAAGCTGGGCTGCCTGCAGGCCTGATGAGTGTTGTTGTAGGCAAAAACTCGCGTGCGATCGGTGGTGAGCTTTGCTCAAACCAGATTGTCCGCAAGCTTACCTTCACAGGCTCTACCGAGGTAGGGCGCATATTGATGCGGCAATGTGCTGATGACATCAAGAAACTCTCGCTGGAACTCGGCGGCAATGCGCCGTTCATTGTGTTTGACGACGCCGATGTTGATGCGGCGATCGAGGGAGCGATCGCTTCCAAATACAGGAATTCAGGGCAGACATGTGTCTGTGCCAACAGGCTCTATGTCCAGGCTGGCGTCTATGAAGAGTTTTTGGAGAAATATGCTTCGGCAGTTCGCGGCATGAAAGTTGGCAACGGAGCGGAAGAGGGCGTGGTGCAGGGGCCGTTAATTAACGTGGCCGCCATCGACAAAGTTGAAGAACATATCGCAGACGCCGTAGAAAAAGGCGGCAAACTGGTAGAAGGCGGCAAGCGGCATGCACTGGGTGGCAGTTATTTTGAGCCAACAATTATTCGCGACGTAACACGCGATATGAAGGTAGCCCGCGAAGAGACATTTGGTCCGCTGGCGCCTGTTTTCCGGTTCGAAGATGAAGATGATGTCGTAATGCAGGCCAATGATACCGAATTTGGCTTGGCATCATATTTCTATGCTAGAGATATGGCTCGTGTTTGGCGCGTGGCAGAAGCGCTTGAATACGGTATGGTGGCTGTGAATACAGGTATTCTTTCAACCGAGGTCGCACCGTTTGGTGGTGTTAAGCAATCAGGCCTTGGACGAGAAGGCTCAAAATACGGTATCGAAGACTATCTTGAAATGAAATATATGCTGCTGGCTGGCATGTGAGAACCCCTTTGGGGGCCTTCTGGCGTGTATCAAAACATGCTCGATGAGACTCGCAGAGTCGCAGAGTCGAAATTGGAACCATGTCGAATGGTATTTGGGGAGCAAAATGCGCATTAGAGACCGGGTTCATAGTGATCAGATGCCAGCGTCCTATTATGCTGCGACATGCATTGACCGTGAGCCCTTCAGGCGTCTCGAAGGCCAAACGCGCACCGAGGTTTGTATTATTGGTGGTGGTTTTACGGGTGTAGCAGCCGCGCTGGAACTTGCCGAGCGCGGTATTGATGTAAGCCTCGTGGAACAAAACCAAATTGGCTGGGGTGCAAGCGGTCGAAACGGTGGTCAGATTGTGGGTGGCTACGGACCAGACCTCGCCGAATATGCAAAGTACGTCGAAACATTTGGCGAAGCAGATGCGCAAACCGCATGGGACATGGGCGTGGAGTGTGTGGACATTATACGGCGCCGGGTCGAAAAATATCAGATAGAATGTGACCTGACCTGGGGTTTTTTCGGCGCGGCGATGAACCAGCGCGAACTTGCAGAACTGAAGAATGGTCAGGCCATTTTGCAGTCACGCGGATACGCGGCAGAGCAACGCTTTGTGTCGGGCGAAGAGACCAAAAAAATTGTGGGATCCAGACGTTTTGTCGGCGGCCTTGTGAATATGGGGTGGGGGCATTGCCACCCGCTGAATTTGGTTCGAGGCGAAGCTCGTGCCGCGGAAAAGCTGGGCGCCAAAATTTATGAAGATGCTCGTGTTGGAGCGGTCAAATACCTTGATAGCGGTGTTGAGCTGGACACGGGCCACGGCAAAATTGTGGCTGATAAGGTTATTTTTGCCGGTAACGCTTATATGGGCCAATTGGTGCCGGAGCTGGCTGCGCGTGTGTTGCCTACCGGTAGTTACATTGTGGCAACGGAGCCTTTGGACGAGACGACAGCAAACCAGATTATGCCAGAAAATTACGCCGTTTATGATCAGCGCTGGGTCTTGGATTACTTTCGCATGACACCCGATCGGCGGTTGTTGTTTGGCGGCATGGCCACATATACCGGCATGCACCCAGTGGACATAAAGGTTAGAATGCGCCGCAAAATGCAAAAGGTTTTCCCGCAGTTAAAAAGGGTAAAGCTGGATTTTGCTTGGGGCGGGTATATTGGCATTGGCCTGAACAGAATCCCGCAGGTTGGAGAACTGAAACCCGGTGTTTTTTATGCGCAGGCCTATTCCGGACACGGCGTCGCGGCAACCCATATGTCTGCGCGCCTGATTGCAGAAGCGATAGCTGGGGACCGTAGCCGCTACAATGTAATCGCGGGTGTAAAGCATCCAGCTTTTCCGGGCGGGAGGCTGTTCAGGCGGCCCACCTTGGCTGTAGGCATGGCCCTGTACCGTCTACGCGACGCTCTACGGAGGTGATACGTGCCTTTCCGGGGCCCATTGTTGGTGAACGAAGATGACTTCTGAGCAACCTGCGCGCGCGTTTACAGAACAAGACGCTGCCAAATTTTTAAAAAGGGGATATTCAGCCCTCAAAGCGCGCAACCTGTATGATGCAGGGGCGTGCTGCAAACTGGTACTTAAATATATGCCAAGCGCCAAGGAGGCGCACTTTTTGGTGGGCCTGATAGCTATTGAAAATAAAGACTGGTCAATCGCAAAAAGGGCTTTTGCGGCGGTGCTTGATATTGACGCTGATCATACAGCTGCATGGGCACAGCAGGCGCGAGTTTTTGTCCTTTTAGGACAATATAGCCTTGCTGAAAAAGCTTTGGAAATGGCGGCAGGCTTACCCTGTGAAGATCCGCTGGTCCAAGATGTAATCGGCACGGTTTATAGCTTGCTTGGGGACCAAAAGGCGGCACTTCGGTGGTATGACAAGGCTTGCGCGGGTTCGTCCGGCGCTACATTTGAATTAAGCCGCGCCAAGGCGCTGACATTTCTCGGCGAATTGGATAAAGCAAAAAAAGCCCTTGAAGTTACGCTTGCTGAAAGCCCGAAAAATGCACAGGCCCACTGGATGCTGTCGCGGGTTAACAAAGCGGAGAATACCGATCATTTGGCCCAAATGGGTGCTCTTGTTGCTGCGGCTCCTCCAGGGAGCAAAGCGTTACCTTTTCTTCATTACGCCATGGGCAAGGAATATGAAGACCTGGAAAACTGGGCAGATGCTTTTGCGGCATATGAGGCAGGCGCAAACGCACGGTGTAAGGAAGTTTCGTTTCAGGAGGAAGTTGAAGCCGCTATGTTCGAGGCCTTTGAGGCAAATTTTGATGCGAACTGGTTGGAAAAGGCACACGGCGGCAGCGACGATCCTTCGCCGATATTTATCATTGGCCAACCGCGCACAGGCACTACGCTCGTGGAACGCATAATCACTGCTCACAGTGACGTAAGCTCGGCCGGTGAATTACAGCAATTTGGCATGGCAGTGAAGCGGCTGCTTGGCGCACCGTCGTCTGGCCCGTTGACGCCAGAGCTTATCGCTCGAAGTGCCCGTGAAATTGATTTGCGCCAGTTGGCCAACCTGTATTTGGACACAACACGAAGCGTGCGGCCCAAAAGCAAGCGCTTTGTCGATAAACTGCCGGTAAATTATCTGTATGCGCCCCTAATTGCCGCTGCATTTCCTCAGGCGAAAATTATCCATCTGGTACGCGGTGCCCTGGATAGCTGTTTTTCCAGCTACAAACAGCTTTTTGCAGATGCCTATTATCATTCCTATGATCAGCAGGAGACAGCCCGTCACCATGTAAGGTACCGTAAACTGATGCGCCATTGGAGAAGCGTGCTCGGTGACAGGATGTTTGATGTCGAATATGAAGCTATTGTTGAAAATTTTGAACCAAGCGCAAGAAAACTGATTGATTTTCTGGGTCTCGAATGGCAAGAGGCGGTTCTTGAATTTCATAGCCAAAAGGGCGCGGTTACAACGGCCAGCGCGGCTCAGGTTCGGGAAAAAGCTCACAGTCGCTCTGTAGGTAGGTGGCAACGATATGATGAATATCTGGGGCCAATGAAAACGGTCTTGCGCGAAGCAGGACTTTGACCCAGAAAAGGTAGGTTTGGAGCACATTTGTATGACGATCCGGGAAAATAGCATATCAGCCGCAGGTGCTGGTGTCGCAAGAGATTATCGGCGATACCAAAGAGCATTGGCTTTAGGGTCATCGATTGCGACGATAGCAGCCGTTGACGCGGCGGCGGCGCAAGCTGAAAGCCCGGCATTTGAGGAAATTATCGTTTCGGCTCAGAAACGGTCACAGTCGGTTCAGGATGTACCTGTGGCAATGACGGTGTTTACTGGCAGTTTTGCTGAACGCACGAACCTGGACGATGTGAAAGATCTGATCAAATTTTCGCCGGGTCTGGCCGGTAACAGCAAAGACAGCTTTATCGACACCATTAATATTCGCGGCATTTCCACCAATGATTTTGGCATCGGCGGTGACCCTTCAGCCGGATTTTTCAAGAATGGCCTTTATCAGGGGCGAAACGGTGTTGCTGTAACATCGCTTTTTGATATGGACCGTGCTGAAGTGCTACGTGGTCCGCAGGGATTTCTGTTTGGTCGAAACGCCATAAGCGGCGCTATTAGCGTACATTCTGCCAAACCAGATTTTTCAGGTGATAGTGGCCAAATTACTGTTGAAGGCGGCGAGCGCGGCATATTCGGCGGCGAGGCTGTGTTTAACTGGGCGCTGGCTGAAAGCTTTGCGCTGCGGCTGGCTGCCTATCACAGTGAAGAAAATGGCTATGTGGACAATTTGGCCCGACCAAACGACGAGAAACTTGTTGCCCACAATAAAGATGCATTTCGGCTGACAGCGGGATGGAGCGGTGAGGGCTGGGACGCAACCTTGATGTTTGAATATGAGGACCGAAAGCAGAGCGGTTCGGTATACAGGGCGATTGAAGGCAACACTCTCTTCAACCAGTCCCTTGAAAACATCGAAAACGCGCGGCCTTTGCGCGGCGACTTACGCGATATCGACAGCAATGCGTCGCTTGGAAATTTTGATAACGGCGAAATAGTGTCTCTTTCTGCTGAAATAAATTTCGACCTGGGCTTTGCCACGCTCACCTCGCTTACGGGATACAGGGACCATAATTACCAATATGCGGAAGACTATGACGGCACGCCTTACGGGGCCAATGACTATGCGCAGGACCAAAGCGGTGACTATTTTGAAGAAGAGCTGAGGCTGGTAAGCGAAGGGGATGGCCCTTTAAGCTGGTATGCTGGCGTATCCTACTATGAAGAAACGATCAATGCCGACTTTGATCAGCGCGCTGATGAAGAGGTGATGTGCAACGCCTATTATTATTACAGCTGCACCGAACTGTTTGAATATTACGAATATCCCGACTTTACGCCCTCAGCCGTGGGTTTGCTGGAAAGCAACCAGGTACGCGGCAACTATAAGGGCTGGGGCGCCTATGTAGACATGACCTACGGCTTGGGGGAGAAGTTCGAGCTGGGCGTTGGCGTTCGCTATACATGGGACGAAAAAGACTTCGCCATCAATATTCTTGAAGTAGAAAGTGAGCTTGGACCTTTTTATATTTTCGGCGTAACCACCGACGGTTTTGACCGCGATAAAAAGTCCTGGGATGCAGTAACACCGCGTTTCGTGATGCGATATATGCCAAATGCTGACTGGTCCCTGTATGCCAGCGCTACCAAGGGTTATAAGTCCGGCGGTTTTGGCAGTTTTGTGATCGAAGACCCGAACGAGACCGTAACAGAGGAATTTGTGGTCACCGGAGGGGTGCCCAATGCGTTCGATCCTGAAACGGTTTGGTCCTATGAGTTAGGAGCCAAGGGAGACATGCTCGATAACCGGTTGCGGCTCGATATGAGCATTTATCATTATAAATACAAAGACTTGCAGCTCTCTTTCTTCGACAATGGTGACCGTGTGGAAAATATTGGGCGTGTAAGTTCATGGGGCGTCGAGACTTCCGTTCAGGCTTTGCTCAACGAGCATTTCGATATGTATTTGGCCGGATCATATAACCATAATGAAGTTTCGGGTGCGGAAGATATCGCCGAGGGTAGCGACGGCAATGCGCTGCCGCGGTCACCCAAGTGGGTTGTGGCGGGCGCACTGAATTACCACCGAGCGGTTTCAGACGTGGCTGAAATCAACGCCTCCATCGATTTCAGGGCGCAAACCAGCAATTTTGGTGGGCTGGATAATATTGGCGCCGCTAAAAACCCGGGCTGGTCTGATTTCTCGCTGCGTCTGGGCTATGAGAACAACGCCGAAGGGTGGGGACTTGCTGTCTATGTGGAAAATTTGTTCGACAAAGTTTATTTTGACGGTACCAACGAGGGTGAGGGACCCATACCGCACGGCTACTTTGGCGTAAGCCGTCCTCGCACTTTTGGGCTAAAGCTTTCCTATAATTTTGGCAGCTAAATCTGTTTTTAAAAAATAGAGTAGAAACCCATGGTTCGCAAAACAGTTAAAAAAATCATGCCTGCTACGCGAATTGGGCGCATCATTGTTGGTGTAGCTTGTGTTATTGGTGGTGTGCTGGGCTTCTTGCCAGTGCTTGGTTTTTGGATGATCCCCCTTGGCCTTTTGATATTGTCGGTGGACTTTCCGCTCGTACGTAAATGGCGACGAAATCAGGAAGTTCGGCTTGGACGCTGGTGGCAGCGCCGAAAAGCCAGGAAAGAAAAATAATAGGACAGTGCATTATGGGTACCCCAGTTTCAGTTTCAGACATTCGTGACGCAGCCACAAGGCTGCGCGGTATTGCGGTTCGCACACCGCTTATCGAAAGCCCACTTCTGAATGACCGCGTGGGCGGGCGTGTATTTGTGAAAGCTGAAAACCTTCAGCATGCTGGGGCCTTCAAGTTTCGCGGAGCCTATAACCGGTTGCTGCAATTTAGCGACGCTGAGAAAAAGGCGGGGGTACTGGCTTATTCAAGTGGCAATCATGCGCAAGGGATTGCGCTGGCGGCTCGGATGCTCGGGATTAAAGCAACAATTGTAATGCCCAAAGACGCGCCCGAGCTTAAAGTGGCAGGCACGCGGGGGTATGGTGCCGATGTGGTTTTTTATGATCGCTATACGGAGAACCGGGAAGACGTTGCGGCCCGCGCAGCGGGTGATAGCGGGGCAGTATTGGTGCCGCCCTATAACAGCCCCTATATTATAGCGGGGCAGGGAACCGTAGGTCTTGAAATAGCTGAGGACCTTCGGGCGCTAGGGTTGACGCCCGATCAGGCGCTTTTTAACTGCGGCGGCGGCGGTTTGACATCAGGGGCGCTCACGGCGCTGAAGGATGCGTTCCCTGATATCCAAGGCTATGCCGTTGAACCGGAAGCATTTGATGATGTGAAGCGCTCGCTTGAATGCGGTGAAATCCAGCATGTAGATTTTGGCTCACGTTCGATTTGCGATGCCCTTTTAACCCCAAGCGCCGGTGAGCTAACGTTTGAGATCATGCAAAGACTGGGCGTGAAAGGCCTGACGGTTTCAGACGATGAGGCGCGTATGGCAGTTGCTTATGCGGCCGGCACTTTAAAGCAAGTGGGTGAACCCGGCGGCGTAGTGTCGCTCGCGGCGGTTTTAACCGGAAAAGTTGATGTGAAGGACAAAATAACCGTTTGCGTGATCAGCGGCGGCAATATTGATCCAGCCACATTAAGCGAGTGTTTGGCGCATTAGGGGCTTGGCGCAGCGCCTGGCTTGCGCTATAGACTAGCCGTGTTTGTTTTAGACGATAAAGATGGAGCATTTTGATGGATATTGAAGACCAGAAGAAAACCTATAAAGGCTTTATTCTTATTGCGTCTATATCTGGGGCGTTCCTTGTATGGCTTATGCTGATGCTGGCGGCCTTTGTTGCGTAATTGCCTGTGAGACAATTACAAAAATAGCGGCCCTTGTGGCCGCTTTTTTTTGGTCTGGAACTGATTGCTAAAAAAACTGCGGAAATCAGTGTTTCGGGAAGGCCCGCATTTGATATTGGCCGCCAACCAGCTCGCCAAACAAACCTGATACATCAGGATGGTTTACAGGCTCTTCAGAATCGTCAGGCAATAAATTTTGCTGGGATACATAGGCTTCGTAGCTGCTTTCATCGTTTTCAGCAAAAAGATGATAAAATGGCTGGCCTTTTTCAGGTCGAATTTCAGCGGGGATGCTATCATACCACTCTTCCGAATTGCTAAACTCGGCGTCTACGTCAAAAATAACGCCACGGAAGGAAAACAGGCGATGGCGAACGACCTGTCCGATGGAAAACATAGGTGTTTTGATAATTTTGGGTGGTTGGTCCATGGGCCAATAGCTCCTTCGCTGGGGCGTGAGATAGGCATCCTTGAAGCCAATGTCAACTCACGATAGTCTTCGCCGCAACAGAGCGTCATTTTATCGCAGAAAAGTTGGCAAAATCTTACCAACTGGTAACAAATGTTAAGGCTTTGAAATTGGGTAATAATTCAGGCTGTTTGGCTTGATAAATAGGGGATTTAAGATATGCAAAAATTTTTTGCGACTACAGCGATGGTGTTGGCGTTGGCCGCCTGTGATCCATCGGCAAACAAGGGCGAGTCGTCTGGTATGGCGGCTGATGTAGCGACAGAACAGGCCGCAGAGCAGACTCTCGCTGGTTTTTTTGAGCAAGCGATGAAAGAGCGGCTGGCCCTGAACCCCATTTTGGCAGAGCGGCTCGGTGACCGCACAAATAACGATAAATGGCCAGAAGTTACTGACGCCGCAGCGGTCCAAATGCTCGCTCTCTATAAAGCCCAATTGGCAGGTTTGAAGGCTTTTGATTTCGACTCGTTGAACGCAAAGGACAAGCAGTCTTACCGTATCTTTGAGATTGCCGCAGAGCGCTTTATCACAAACGATCGCTGGCGCAACCACGGCTATCTGGTTAACCAGATGTTTGGGTGGCAGACTACTGTCCCTAGCCACTTGATGACCGTGCACCAGGTCCGGAACGTCGACGATGCCGAAGCATATATTGCCCGGCTAAACGGCGTAGAGGCATTGATGGCCCAGGTATCAGCAACGCTCAAAAAACGCGCCGACATGGGCGTGATGGCTCCTAAATTTGTGTTTCCCTACGGCATTGGCGCTTCAGAAAATCTATTGAAGGGTGCTCCATTTGAAGAGGGTGATGACGGGGTAATACTGGCCAATTTCCGTCGCAAGGTTGAGGCTCTGGAGCTGGACGCAGCAAAGACCGATGCGCTGGTTGAAAAAGCACGCGGTGCGTTGCTAACGAGCTTCAAAGCCGGTTACGAAACACTGATAGCAGAACTGAAGCGCGAGCAAGCAATCGCTTCAACCGATGACGGCGCGTGGAAATTCCCTGACGGTGAGGCTTATTACGCGCAGGCTCTTAAAAACAACACGACAACCGATATGACGGCGGACCAAATTCACCAGTTGGGTTTGGAAAATGTGGCTCGCATTCATAATGCGATGCGCGGAATTATGGAAAAAGTTGGCTTTGAGGGTAGCTTGCAGGACTTCTTTGAGTTCACGCGATCTGACGCCCAATTTTATTACGACAATACGGATGAGGGCAAAGCGGCTTATCTGGCGAAAGCAAAAGACTATATCGACCGCATGCGTGATGTAGTGCCACAGTATTTTGATCTGATGCCAAAGGCCCCAATGGAGGCTCGCGCGGTTGAAAAATTCCGGGAAAAGTCAGCAGGGAAGGGCTTTTACCAAAGATCTGCGCCAGACGGTTCCAGGCCCGGTATATTTTACGCGAACCTTCGCGATATGTCCTTGATGCCAAAATACCAGCTGGAAGCGCTCGCATATCATGAAGGCATTCCTGGTCACCATTTTCAGTTGGCAATTGCACAGGAAATGGAAGGTGTACCGTTGTTCCAGCGTACAGCTCGCTTCACCGCCTTTAGCGAGGGTTGGGGGCTGTATACAGAGGAGCTTGGTAAGGATATGGGCTTTTACGAAGACCCCTATTCAGACTTTGGCCGTTTGGCGATGGAGCTTTGGCGCGCTTGTCGGTTGGTGGTTGACACTGGCCTTCACAGTATGAAATGGACCCGAGAGCAGGCCATTGATTATTTACTGGAAAACACACCAAACCCACGCGGTGATGATGTAGCAGCGATCGAACGCTATATTGTGATGCCGGGGCAGGCCACGGCATATTTAGTGGGCAAGTTGAAGATCATGGAACTGCGCCAGCGCGCAATGGACAAGCTCGGTGACCAATTTGATTGGGCAGGTTTTCATACGGTGATACTGGCAAACGGTGCCATGCCGCTATCGATGCTCGAAGAAAATGTTGACGCCTGGATCGCATCAAAAGCAGGCTAGTGCTGCCAAAGCGTAGGCGGTGTCTCGATAAAACCACGCCCTGCACTCAGGTGCAGGGCTGTACACACCGTGACCAACTAGATTGAAAGCGCCTTACGCTTAGTGATCTGGCTCAAGCATACGGTGCAAATGTACCACCACATATTTTGTCAGGGCGTCATCGACGTTCGCCTGGCTTACGCTGCGCCATGCGCCTTCGGCTTCAGCATAGTTAGGGTAAATACCAACAATATCCAATTTTGTTGGATCTTTAAAAACCAAGCTCTGCGGGTCTTCAACCTGACCACCAAATACCATATGTAAAAGTTGTTCGTCGGCCATTGTGTTTTTCCTGTTATAATAAGTTGTTTGCGCGCCGCTTATTTATCAAAATGGCTGACAATAACCAGCTTTTTCTTTTTGAGGGTAGACCAGGCGGTTAAAATTATAGTTAACGCGCTTTCATTGAGTATGGCACGCCATAAAACAGCTAACGATAAGGCTACAAGATTTTCATGACACAACAGGCAAAATATCTGATTTCCATTATCGGACTTGATACGGTGGGCGTAGTTTCTGCCGTTACAAATTTTCTTTTTGAGGTTGGAGCCAACCTTGCTGACAGTTCGTTTGCAGTGCTGGGTGAGGGATTTGAGTTTTCATGTGTGGCCGAGTTTGACGCGTCTATTTCCCTTGAGGACGTATGTGCCGGCCTGAAGGCTGTAGATTTGCTCGAAGATGCTAACGTGTCTGTAACAAGGTTCCCGTTTGAATTGCTCCGGGGCGAAACGGGGAAAATTACTCATTTTGTTGAAATTACTGGTGGTGACAGGCCGGGTCTTGTGGCGCGCATTAGCGAAGTATTGGTGGAGTATGGTGCCAATATCGTACGAATGTCCAGTAGGCGCGCCGTCTCCGCTGATGGTTTTGACTACCGAACGCGCTTCGCTGTAAATGTCGAAGGACAACGGGGTGAATCCCTCGAAAATGCTTTGTCTAATACAGCTGGCAGCATGCGCCTTAACTGCACTATGGATAAAGCACAATAAGCCTAGGCTTTAAAAAGTAGGCAGCGGCTATTCGCTTGAGGTCGCGACAGTCACCGGCGTAGCCTGATCTTTCAGCCAGGTAATCAACCCCTCTACACCTGTCTTTTTTACTTTCGCAGCAAAAAGGTCACGATTGGTGATCATAAGGTTGATGCCTTCGAAATCCATGTTGATGATTTGAAATTTGCCACTTTTTTTGCGAACCCGCCAGTCAACGAGTATGGGCTCCCCTTCGTCCCGAAGTACCTGTGTTTTTACGAACAGGTGGCCTCGCTTGCCTGAGGCAGGTGTGGTACCCACAACTTCAAGGGACTTAAAGCCAATTTGTTCCATGCGTTTGTCGAACTCTGCGACGATATAATCGCGCATGGCATTCATATACGCATTTTTTTGGTCTTTGTTTATGGTGCGATAATGACGCCCCAACATGCCGCGCGCTAAAATTTTGATGTCGGTTGCCTGTTCAAATAAACCGCGAAACGCGTCAGACCGCTCTTGCGCCGAAAAATGGCTGTCGCTCCAAATGGCTTGAGTTTCAGCGGCCAGGTTCTCGATAAATTCTATGGCGCCGCGTTCATCATCAACGGCTCTTGGCCCAGCCGTTTGTTGGCCCCATGTTGGGGAGGCGAACACTATTAGCAAACCAATTAAAGTTGCCATTTGTCTCATTTGTTGGTCCTCGCTTTGTGTCGCGCTTCAGAGGCGCTTGCTTTATTCGGTTATTACCGTTGCTTGTCGCAGATAGGCCATCAAATCTTTGCGATCTTGTTCTTTTCTAAGCCCTGCGAACTGCATTTTATTCCCTGGCAGGAAGGCGCCAGGTTTCATCAACCATTGATTCAGTTTTTCTTCTGTCCAAACAAACTCGGCTTCCTGAAGGGCCCGAGAATATTTGTAACCAGTGGCACCCCCGGCTTTTTTGCCGAACAAATTGTCAAGATTAGGGCCAAGCCTTGTCCGCTTTGATGCGGTTACATTGTGGCAGGCTTTGCACCGGTTAAAGACGCGTTTGCCTTTTGCTGTGTCACCGCCTGAAGATAAGGCCGTACTGTTTACGTCATCAAAAGCTATCGCTGGCAGTGGTGCGACACAAAAAATTGCGGCGGATACAATGAGTTTTAAAACGCCCACAGAATTGTCCTTAATCAAAGCCTAAAAAATGATGGCGGGCCAAAAGCCCGCCAATATTGGTTTGTTTTACTTAACCCAAGCTGAACAGCGAGGACCGATACCGCGCTATTATTCGGCTGCGGCGGTCTCCGGTGCCACATATGGTTTTATCTCGCCTGATTTCACCCGGGCAAAATAGCTGGTGAGCATCTCTTTAACTTCCTTACGCAGGAAATAGAGACCAAGCAAATTAGGTACGCCCATCGCCAATAGAAGCGCGTCTGCCATATCCATAACGGGCCCAAGCTGCATGGCTGAGCCTACAAGGAGAGCAGCTAGGTACGACAGTTTGAACATGAAATCAGCGGTTGGGTTGTCGCCTACGAGCCAAAGGAATGAACGCTGTCCATAATAGAACCAGGTGATGGAGGTAGAGAAAGCAAACATAACCACGGCAAACGTCAGCATGTAAGGGAACCAGTCGTTTACGGTTGCAAATGCTTTTGATGTGAGTGCGATACCAGCTGCTGTGCCTGTTGCCTCAGGGTCTATAGACCCGGTCAGGATGATCACGAGCGCTGTGATTGTACAAATAACCACAGTGTCAATGAATGGCTCCAGGAGTGCAACGAGACCCTCTGCGACCGGCTCAGTGGTTTTTGCTGCTGAGTGCGCGATAGAAGCAGATCCAAGCCCAGCCTCGTTAGAGAAGGTTGCTCGTCTCAGGCCTTGTATCAAAACGCCGATGAAGCCGCCTTGAATACCTTCAGCAGAAAAAGCTCCGGCAAAAATTTGGCCAAAGGCATCTGGAATAGCGGTAAAGTTTCCGAGGATAATCACCAGTGCCGCCGAAATATAAACGAACGCCATGATAGGGACCAGAAATTCGGTAACATGGGTAATTTTCTTGATGCCGCCAATGATTACAAGCCCAACCATGGCCGCGAACACCGAACCAAAGAGCCAGCCTTTGCCGTAGAAGAAACTTTCCGTTCCGCCGGTGAGCGCCGATATTTCGTTGGTGAACTGTGCAGATGACTGGTTGACCTGGAACATGGCACCGGCACCGTAGGCACCGCCGATGCAGAAGAGCGCTGCTACGACCGCTAGTATCTTGCCAAAACTTGGTAACCCTCTGGCTTCCAAGCCTTTGGACAGATAATGCATCGGTCCGCCTGATACGACGCCGTTTTCGTCAATCTCGCGGTATTTTACGCCAAGCGTACATTCCACAAATTTGGTGGTCATGCCGAAAAGGCCCGCGAGGATCATCCAGAAAGTGGCACCAGCGCCGCCAATAGAAATGGCAATCGCAACACCCGCGATGTTACCAAGGCCAACAGTGCCTGAAACAGCAGCCGAGAGCGCCTGAAAGTGGGTTACTTCGCCAGGGTCTTTGGGGTCATCATAAGTTCCGCGAACAATACGCAGGGACTGAGTGAAGCCCTTGACGTTTGGGAAGCCCATGTAAAAGCTGAAAAATATGCCGCCGCCTAGCAACCAAACGACAATAATGGGAAGAGCAGGTGATCCGGGGATTAGCCAATCCATAGGGACGCCATAAAAAACAACCGCTGAGACAAAATTGCTCACCGGTGTCATAATTTCATTCATTGTATCAGAAAATGTTGGTACATCTGCTTGGGCAAATGCCGATTGAGATGACAGCAACATAAGTGCAAAAAGTGCCAAAAGGCGTTTCATTAGAACTTCCCCGATTATATATGCGCAAAACTGCCCGCGCATTCCCAATTGTCTAGAGACGAGACCATCGCCAATTAATTCGTCGGGCATGCTAGCGGCAAAAGTGCCTTGGCTCAACGGAAACCTTATAAACTATTTGTATAAACGGCGGTGTCTGCACGGTTTTCTTATGCGAAAAGCATCGCTAAAATGTTAAAGTTGCTTTAACGCGCGATTAACCAGTTTGCCTTAGCGTATAAACTGGTGCAATTTGTAACAGGAACCAACCGTTGGCGGACGATATGTCATTATCAAGCGCAGATGTCGCGAAACTCCTACAGGACCCTAATATCGAGAATAAAGCTTCGGCGCTCGAAAAGGTCGCTGCGAACTATAATGTGGAATCGTTAACCGTAGCCGAGCGAGAGATTGCTGAAAGCATCTTCCGGCATATGGTAAAAGATGCAGCGGTTAGGGTTCGCACCGCTTTATCTGAAAGCCTGAAGGATAATCCCGCCGTACCGCACGATGTGGCAAAAACGCTTGCAAAGGATGTTGATGCGGTTGCAGTGCCTATGCTGAAAAGCTCGGACGTGCTTACCGACAAGGACTTGCTCGAGATTGTGCGAACAAAAAGCGAGGCAGCACAAATAGCGGTTGCCGGGCGTGATAATGTTTCGGAAGATGTGGCTGATGTATTGGCCGAGAGCGAAAGCGAAGATGTTGTTGCTACCCTGGTGGGAAATGAAGGCGCCCATCTCGCTGAATCTACCCTGGGCAAAGTGCTTGATAAATTTGGTGATAGTGAGGCCGTTAATGAACCGATGGCGCATCGGGGCAGTTTGCCTGTTGCAGTGTCAGAACGGTTGGTGACACTGGTTTCTGAGCAGATGCGCGACCATATCATGACACATCATGAGGTTTCCCCTGCGATGGCCAGCGACCTTTTGCTGGAAAGCCGGGAAAAGGCGACAATTTCGCTTCTTGAAGGCGGGGAGACATCTACTGTGCTGGCTCTTGTTGAGCAACTGCACGCCCATGGCCGCCTCACGCCGACATTGGTGCTCCGGGCCCTGATCATGGGCGATACGGTATTTTTCGAGGTGGCTATTGCAAAAATTGTCAATATCCCGGTTGTGAACGCTTACCAGCTTATTCACGATACCGGCGGCAATGGCTTAAAGCGGCTTCTAGAGGCTGCCAAATTCCCCAAAGGGGCATTGCCAATGGTTAGCGCGGCGCTTGATGTCGCCGACGAAATGGTAAGCACCGGCGGGGATAGTCAGGCTATGTTTAAGCAGTTGATGATCGAACGCGTGCTTACAGCTGTTGAAAATGATGTCGATACAGATAACCTTGATTATCTGATTGGCAAGCTAAAGCCGGTTGACGACAACAGCAGCGACGCGGCCTGATTTAGCTGGTTCAAAAAATGTAAATTTTTGCTGCTGCGGCCCGGTTAGCCAAGCACGCGGGGCAGCCACAGCGCCAAGTCTGGCCATACAAGCAGCACAATCAAACCAAATAGTTGCAGCAATACGAAGGGAATAATGCCTTTGTATATCTGCGCCAGCTTCACCGCGGCTGGGGCTGCGCCTTTCATGTAAAAGAGCGCGAAGCCAAATGGCGGCGTGAGGAAACTTGTTTGCAGATTAACCGCCATCAAAATAGCGAACCAGCTGATGGTCATTGATGGATCAGCCAAATGAGTGCCAAAATCGAGCTTGGCAATCACCGGGGCAAACACCGGTAGAATGATGAGCGTAATCTCGATCCAGTCGAAGAAAAATCCAAGAATGAATACAACGACCATCAGGATGGCCAACACGAGCCACGGGCCTGTGCCGGTTGTTTCCATAATGTGGAGGATGCCGTCATGGCCGCCAAGCAGCGCAAATACATATGAAAAAGCGGTCGCACCCACAAAAAGGCCGAACAGCATTGCAGTGGTAAGTGCTGAGCGCTCGAGAACATCTTGCAATGTTTTGAAGGACAATTTGCCTTTAAATAGGGCCAAGAGCAGCGCGCCAAAGGCCCCAATGCCACTAGCTTCGGTTGGTGTGGCAAAACCGCCGAAGATGGAACCGAGCACAGCAATTATAAGCAACATGGGCGGCACGAAGCTCTTGATAACTACACCAGCTGTTAGCTGGCCTTTGGCTTCTTCAGCGCTGAGGGCAGGGGCTAGGCTGGGGTTATGCCAAGTGCGGACGACAATATATAATAAGTATAAGAGCGCGAGAAACAGGCTTGGGCCAATGGCTGCCATAAAAAGCCCGCCCGCTGAGGTGGACAGAAGGTCAGCCATAACAACGAGCATGATGGACGGCGGCAAAAGAATGCCCAGCGTGCCAGACGCGGCAATAGTGCCTGTGGCTAGTGGTGTGTCATAGTTTCGCTCCAGCATCATAGGTAGCGCGAGCAGGGTCATCATCACCACACTGGCACCGATAATGCCCGTTGTGGCAGCGAGAATTACACCGAGCAAGGTTACTGAAAGCGCGAGCCCGCCTGGCACCCGCCGGGTCATAAGCTGAAGCGTGTTTAGGAGGTCGCGGGCGACACCGCTGCGCTCCAACATGGTCCCCATGAATATAAACATGGGGATGGCAACAAGCACCAGTTTGCTTACAACGCCGCCAAATATTCGGCTAACGACAAGGAAAAAGCTCTGGTCATTTTCAACACCAACACCGACGGCAAACAGCCAGAACATCAGGCCCACGCCGCCCAGCACAAAAGCAACCGGGAACCCTGTGAACAACAAGGGGATAAGCACCACAAACATCAGGAAAGGCAGCATTTCAACCAGCATTTCCATCAGCTCGCCCCCTCAGGGTGATGTGGGGCATCATGGTAAGGGGTCTGATCCGCGAGTGATTTCGGCCCAAAGAGGAAAATTATGCTGTCAAAAAGCCGTGAAGTTGCGGCAAGACCAAGCACACCAAAACCCACAATGATCATCGATTTTATGATCCAGCGATTGGGTAGGCCGGTGGCAGAGGCTGATGCTTCGCCGTATTCGATGCTATAAGCCACATAGTCCCAGCCAAAGCTGAGAATGGCAATTACGTATGGCACCAGCAGCAAGAGGCAGCCAAAGAGCTCCATTTTAGCCGCAGTGCGCTTGCTCCAGCGTTCAGAAAACAGTTCGATGCGAACATGCGCGTTTTTTGTATAGGCCCAGCCAAGACACAGTAAAAACAGGGCCCCGTGAAGGTGCCATTCAAGTTCCTGCAATTTGGTGGAGCCAATGATAAACCAGCGCCTGAGCGTCACATCGGTCACGATAACCAACATAAGCACGAGCAAAAGCCACACACTTAGCCGCCCAACAAAGCTGCTTATGCGTTCACATGTCCGCGAAAGAGTGTAAAGCTGCTGCACCCGGCTAATCCTTCAAATAGCCGCGTTCGGCCCAGCCGCTATATTTACCGCGAAAGGCCTGTAGAGAGGCCCAAACTTCGGCAAATGTAGGGTCTGCGGCCACAAGTTCCTTGGAGACTTTGTCCCAGGCTTTTTCAAGTTCCGCGAGCACCTCAGGTGACCATGTGTGCAGCTCAACGCCTTCGGCTTGGAGCGCAATAAGCGCGTCCGGCTGCAAAGCTTCTCCTTCTGATATCCCGTAACGCACATTGGCCGCACATGTTGCATTGATTTGCTTTTGCTGTGTGGTGGAAAGCTTGTTCCAGGCCCCGAGATTGATCATCAATTCAAACATGGTGGATTGCTGGTGCCATCCGGGGAAATAATAATGCTTTGCCACTTCGAAAAAGCCCATTTTATGGTCAACGGCAGGCATTGCATATTCAGTGGCGTCGATTGTGCCCAGTTCCAGCGCCTGATAAATCTCGCCGCCAGCAATAAGCTGCGGTGCTGCGCCCACTTCCTGAAGCACTTTACCGCCCAAGCCAAAAAAGCGGATTTTCAAGCCGGCAAGGTCTTCCACACTATTGATTGGCTTTTTGAACCAGCCAGACGCCTCTGGCGGGGTCATACCGCAAATAATGCTGTGAATGTTATGTTTATGATAAATTTCTTCAAACAGTGCTTTGCCGCCGCCATAGTCATACCAGGCCAGATATTCAGGTGCGGCCGGGCCAAAGGGTACGGCTGAAAATAACTGGAGCGCGGGCTCTTTGCCCGCCCAATAGCCGGGTGTTGACCAACCGGCCTCAACGGCGCCGTAGCTCACGGCGTCAAATGTTTCAAAAGGGGGCGCTAAAACGCCGGGTTCATAAAACTTGAGCGAGATGGACCCACCCGAGATTGTTGCCAGATCGCTTTCCAGACGTTTCCCCATTGTGCCAAGCTGCAGTAGTGTAGAGGGGTAAGTGCTGGTCATGCGCCAGCTTACGGGCTCACCTGCCTCATGGGCTTTGCTCGTGTCTGGCCCGGCCTCGCCACATGCAGAGAGGGCCAATGTTGCCGTCAAACCAAATGCCACCGCATGTTTGCGCTGTATTCCCAAACTTCCCCCTTTTGCCGTTAGCGGCGTATCAATTGAATTTCTTTAGTGACTGAGCCAGCAAGATATATAGTTTGCCCATGTCCGAAGATATCAGTGTTACCGACATTGCGCCGCCTCTGTCGCCCATCATCGCACGTTCCATCATGCCTTCGAAGTCGCGGCAATAGCGTGCTACAGCTTCTCTGAAATCAGGTTCGTTTTTAAATTTGTCGCCAATGGCCTTGCGGGTTTTTCGGTCACCAATTTTTAAAGTACGGCGCATAAACACTGATTTATCGCCAGCCAGATACCCAGCCCAAACTTCGTCAGGCAAGTCGTCTGACAGGGCCTTATTAATATCGATAGAGGTAGATTGCAGGCTTTCCATCAACAGCTTTGATGTGCGGGCAAAATCATTTTTGCTTGCTGATGCAATTCGCTTTTCAATCTCTGCGGTCTTATCAATGAACTGCTCAGCCTGGCTTGCAATTTTGTCGGCTTCAGTTCCCAGCCGCATAGCAAGAAGCGCGCTTTCTTTTTCTGCCTGATCCGCTGTGTCTTGATAGTCACCCAGCACACGGGCAAGGGTAGCCTGCATTTCCTGCTGCAAAAAGCTAATGCGTTCGTTTGCCGTATTGCTGATTTCGTCCATCGTAGCCGCGAGTTCTACGCCCGTTTCGTCAACGCTCTTACGCACATCCGTTTGTGCACGCTGGGTTTGGTCCATCAACGACTGGCTGGCAGCGTCCAGCCGGTTGGCGGCGTCGACGGAGCTCTCCGTGAAATTAGCAACTTCAGCACCCATTTTATCTGATGCGCGGTTTAATTCCGTTATAACGCTTTCAGTTTCATTGCGGATGCGGCCCCGCTCGTCTGCGAAGGCCTCCGCCGCGTTCCCCAGGGCAGCGCTTGTATCGGCTAGTTCGCCGCGCAAATCCGCGGTTTTTTCGTCGAGTGTAGCAGCAGCATTCTGCAGTTTTTCTTCCGATGCCGCGCTGCTTTCGCCGACATCTGTAATTAGCTGTACAAGTTCGCCGGACTTTTCATTCAGGCTGCCTTCCATAGAGTCGGCTGTATCTTGCAGTGTACGGCTTTGGTCCGCGAAACGCTCAGCGGCCTCAATTACCCGGTCTGCAGCGTCGCCCGATGCGGCGTTTAAAACTTCACGCTGGGCGGTAAGATCTTCTTCAAGGCGGGCCAGTTTCGCACGGGTTTCGTTCAGCACTTCAGAGATTACATCGCTTTGCAGCGCCATCTCATCCCGAACTGCGCCCAGTTCTTCATTGGTTTCAATTGATTGTTCGGCAAGGTCGGTTGATTTTTGCGTGATGCTGTCAGCTGTTGCCAGCAGGCCTGTTTCTACACGCTCGCCGGCCTTGGCGAGCTCTTCGATCTGTTCTTCCACGCCAGCACGCAGCTGACGAATATGATTAAGTGTACGGTTAGCCGCATCTTCGGCCTGTTGGACCGCCTCATTACCATGGTCGGATATTTGGCTCATGGACGCATCAAGTGCTGATTTGGCACGTTCCAAGCCTGCTTGTAACAACTGATTGGTCTCTTCAGTGTGATTAGCTATCTCATCATTGGTGCGGGCCGACATCTCCAGCAGTTGTTCGTTTATCTGGGTTGTTGCGCTATTGGCGCGATCAAGTCCATCCATCAACATTTTGTCAGCGGTTTCAGCGTGTCTGATAACTGCATCGCCTGTCTGGGTTGTTGTTTCCAACAGTTGCTTGTTGACCTCGTCGCTCGCGGCTAGGGCATGCTCGCAGTGTGCCTCGAGCGTGGTACCGGCTTCGTCCAATAGTATTTTGGCTTTGTCTACGGTTTCAATAACCCGTTCCGACATGGCTGTAGCACGGTCAGAGAACATGTCGCTAACTTCGCTGGTTTTCTCCAGTGCGTCATTGGCAGCGGTGCGAACCTCTCCGACATGGGTGCGCAAGCTCTCTTCGATCTTGGCTGATTCAGATGCGGCAAGTTCGGCCAGATCATGCAGCACCGTTCCTTGGGTTTTCATATGCTCGGATAGCTCTGCAGAGCGGCTCTCCAGCCCTTCAACATCGTGACGGAAACGCTCCATGCCTGCGAGCGCGCTTTCTGTCGCTGTGTGAAGCCGAAGCTCAACATTTTCGGAAATCTCTTTTACCTCACCAGCGCGCGATGTGACGTTGGAAGAAGCTGTTTCCATACGGGTTTCAAAGTCAGACGTGGCTTTGCCGATGGTGTCGATGCTGACATCGATGCGCGCTCGCGCTTGGTCTGCAGTATATTCTACCGTGCGCCCGGTGCCCTCTAGTTGGTTGGCTATTCGCTCCACCATTTCTTCAAGTGCCTTGAAGCGCGCTTCCACATCTTTAGTGGTGTCGCCAATGGCGCCCCGTTGGCGCTCGAGAATGTCTCTGATGCTGGTGGTGCGGGCTTCGGTGTCTGCTGCGGCGGAAAACAGATTATTGATTTGTTCCTGAAACCGGTCTTCCAAATGTTTGATGCGATCAGCGGCGAGGTCGGCTACGGCATCAATATTTTGCAGTTCCTTTTGCAGATTTTGCGAAAGCTGGGCCATGCGCTGCTCTGCCACATCGACTGGAGCGATGGCCTTATGAAGATTTTGCGCCACTGCCAAGCGGTGTTCCAAAAGGGGGTCGGTGCGCTGAAAAGCCAGCGCGACGAGCCAGAAAATAATGATGGGTGTGGCGTAACCCGCGACCAAGCCGGCAATCGCGGGAGCAGAACTAAAAAGGCTCTCGGGATTTGTTGATGTTAACAAATAGCCCGCGACCGCCACCGACCATAATATTGTCAGCGAACCGGCAGCGATAACCGGCACCAAACGCCTTACTCTGGCGGGCAGCTTTTTGCCTGCGCCGTCTTTCAGCTCCACCCCGTCGTCTTTCGACGCGGTTACGTCAGGAAAGTCTGTTTCTGCTTTTGACACTTTGCACCCCTCAAGAGCCCTCAATCTGGGCTAACCCTTTTCCCGCCTGAATTCACGAAGGTACGACAATTTTTGACGTGATTTCCAGCTTTTGAAAAAATCAGCACACTTTCAATTGGCCGCGAACTTGTGGCATAATTGCGGAAACCAATCGAATTTGAGCGTATGAAGGTGCATTATATGGCTGAAACCGCCGAGATTGACGTATCACCGGCCCGGAAGAAGACTGGTAAACCCAGTGCTGCGCAGTTGCGTTATTTAGAGCGCGGAGTTGATCAGGCGGGAGGTAAACTCCCCCTGTTTGGCACAGATGGGCAGCGAATCAATGACCAAACGATTCGGTCTTGTATTAAGAACGGTTGGGCAGAGAGCTGGGCGAGAAACCCGGTAAAGCCAGATTGGCTTGTTTGCAAACTCACCCCGGCAGGCCGGAAAATACTGAAAAAGGGGACCTGATTTGGCTGAATCCAATTGGGATGAAGCCGTCATATTGGATGTTGAGCATCTGTCAGGCTTTACGGGCGGCGACCCAGACTTTGAATGCCAAATTCTGGCAATTTTTGTCGATAATGCGCCAGGGTACCTAGCCGCACTTAGCGGTACTGACGACGATAACTGGAAAACCACAGCGCATAAGCTCAAAGGGGCTGCGCGCAGCATAGGCGCATGGAATCTCGCGCGCGCTGCTGAGCGGGCTGAAAAAATGCGCAGCCCGGCGTCTGGATCCATCGAGCGGTCTGATATTTTGAATATGCTGGAAGACCGCATGAAAAACCTGTTACATTTCGTGGATACACACAAACAGCAATTGCTTGCTAAGCCCCTTTGAAAACACGGGAATTCTGAGCACAATCTTTCGTCACTGTTGACCTTTGCTGATTTCAACCGTACAAAATTATAGCTGATTTACATTCCCGAATTTTCTTAGGGCCTTCTATGAGCAATTATGACTTCGATCGTGTAAATATTCTGCTTGCGGAAGATAGTCCCTTTATCAGATCGCTGCTTGTTAGTTCGCTTAAGGTGCTAGGTGTGGGCAATGTGTTTGCCGTTGAACACGGTGGTGATGCGATCCATTTTTTGAACCGGGTGAAAACTGAACCTATTAAAGTGGGTGTTCAACAAATTGATATCGTGCTTTCCAACTGGGATATGCACCCTATCGACGGCATGATGTTATTACGCTGGATCCGCCGTCATAAGGATAGCCCGGACAGATTTGTCCCCTTTGTTATGATCACCAGTTACACAGAACCAGAGCGTATTCTCGAGGCTCGTGAAATGGGTGTTACAGATATTTTGGCAAAGCCGTTCACCATCAAGCACATTGGCGACAAGCTTATTTCGATCATCGAAAGGCCGCGCCAATTTGTGCATACCAAAGAATTTTTCGGCCCGGACAGACGCCGACAAAAAATACCGCCGAAGGTGGAGCGCCGGGTTTTGACCGACAAGAGCGAAGGCGTGGAGATTATCCGTGGCTAGCAATAAAGAAGTCATTGTCAGGTTTTATCGCTTCCAAAACCGCCTGAAGGAAAAAACTGCGGGTCTCGCGCCGGGCAATGCCTCTATTTCTGCTGAGGCATTGGAAGAAGCGGAGCAGGCGCTTGGGAAAATGGCGGAAGATTACCCTGACTGGGTTTCCGGCATTATTGTGAAGCTTAAGGAGCAGCATGGCCGCTGTGTTGACAGTCCGGAGATGCGGCGTGATTGTTTCGAAGAAATAAACCATATGGCCCACGACATGAAGGGGCAGGGCGGTACCTTTGGTTACCCGCTTATTACAAGTTTCGCGGACTCGTTATATGGATTTACCGTTCAGCGCCCAGGGGAAATTACCGATAATCAGGTTGAGCTGGTAAAAAGCCACCTGGACGCTATGCGCGCTGTGATCAAAGGCCGGGTCAGCGGCGATGGCGGCGAGATAGGGAAAAAGCTGACAGATAGCCTCAATCAGGCTATTGAAAAGCATGAAGTTGCTGACTAGCAACGCATTTTATACAATTCTTATATACTCAAGAATTAATGGCTGATCAGTTTTGATCAGCCATATTTTTTGCGTGGGGCTCATTTATTCCTTTTTCTCAGCCCGCTTCCTGAGCTCAA
>Ga0316207_10000270_pt1 | contig 98368 bp, 90 predicted proteins | sample 6weekpyrite_MG_FD_204943 | JGI IMG/M metagenome (GOLD analysis project Ga0316207, IMG submission 204943) | Microbial mat bacterial communities from mineral coupon in-situ incubated in ocean water Damariscotta River, Maine, United States -... | ecosystem: Environmental > Aquatic > Marine >...
TACAACTTTCAAAAGCCGGTGAGCTGTTAGCGGAAGATCTGCGACAGGCACAAAATGCCTTGGGAGAAATTACCGGTCATGTCAGCAGCGATGCTCTGCTTGGGAAAATTTTTTCAAGTTTTTGTATCGGGAAGTAACCCTTAAAGAGTCTGTAGTTTTGAGTTGCGGATTGTTTTTTGGCAATAGCTCTATATTGTTGGCAATAGGTTTTTGTTAGATATTTTTACTCCCATATCAAGTTAAGCATTTCAATTTTATTAAGACTATTATTTACAGGGCATGATGGGCAACCCCTGCTTGATGGTTCATTTTTACAGTTATCACATTTTTTAATCAGTTTTCTTGTCGTAGATAACTCTGATTTTAAATATTTTAAATTATTCATTTTTTCTTCAAGCTCTTTTATTGAGCTGTCTAGAATTTTTGATATTTTTTCGCTGCTTTCGCTTCCTGTTGAGCAGGTTTCTCTCGTACTTCCAATCAGTCTAATTAGTTCAAGAGGGAAACCGTTTTCCGCAAGATGGAGGATAGCTTTCAGGCGGGCGAGGTGTTGTTCAGTGTATAAACGAGTGCCCCCATTAGTTCTAAGAGGTTCTAGCAATTTTTCTTCCTCATAGTATCTAATGGTTCGTATTGTTATTTTAAGCAGCTTAGCTACTTCGCCTATTTTTAAGTAATTTACCGACACTTATCTAATCTTTATCCAAAAATGAAATATACCGTTTTTCTCTTCCTGTTTTAGTAACTCATTTTTTGTTAATAAACAGTATGAAGGTATATCGTTTAGCATTGATACTTTGTTTGATTCTGCCAATACAATATCACCGGATTTCATGGACTTAAACTCTTTAGTTAAGCGTATAACAGGGGCAGAGCAACACATACCTTTTATATCAACAAAGTGATCATATTCCATTATGTACTCCTTAATAAGCCTAAAAACTGAGCTTCATAGCCTTTATTATTGACTTCATTTAGCATGGCAAATCTCCAGTCTTGCTTTGATGGGACGCCATTATCTTACGTTAACGTAAGATAATCAACCAATAAAACACAATATGTGGTATTTCGTTTGCTGTATATTTGTGTTGGTTTATTTCAACAAAGGGTTTTATGAAAGGATAAAGGCCGGAGGTTATGGTTATGCTGCAAAGTATTCACTAGCTTGGAAAGAACAGTTGGGCGGTAATCAATGGATATGAAAGCGGGATATTCGGTTTTTGAAGAGTTTAATCTGCTTTTCAGATGCCTTTCGATAACGTAGCTTTTGATATAAGCCTGAAATAATTGCTATGTTTGTTTTGTAGCGGGGAAGTTTTTTAATGGCGCGTTTGGCAAAATCATCCGCGCCTTCGGTTTCGCTTTTTATCAACCCCTGCTTTTTCATTTTATTGAGAAATTTTAAATAGGCTTGTTGTGCTTCATCTTTTGTTTGGTTTTTGCTTTTATTTGAAAAAACAACAAATGCCAGTATCGCGGTGAGCACCGTTAAAAAACCAAATAAGAGTTGTGACAATCCCTGCCATGATATTTCTTCAATGCCAATGGCAGAGAAAAAAGCTTTTTGTTTTTTATTGTTGTAACCCAGAACCCATTGATTCCAGCGATTATTAATCGCGTCCCAGGCAAAGCGTGTTTTTTTAATTTGTTCGCCGAGCCAGTTAGTTTCAAATAAATAGTCGGGTTTTTTGAGGTTAGAATTTAAACGTAAAGCATCTGCGTTATTTTCAATATTACCCGGCGGTATTGCTGCGGTAGGATCAACCCGTACCCAGCCTTTTTCATTTAAATACACTTCGGACCAGGCATGTGCATCAGACTGCCGGATGATCAGGTAATTGTTTATCGGGTTAAGTTCGCCGCCCTGATAACCGGTAACAACGCGAGCCGGTATACCGGCGAGTCGCATTAGAACAGTGAAGCTCGAGGCGTAGTGTTCGCAGTAGCCCCGTTTTGTTTCAAATAAAAATTCATCAACTGGATTGTCGTTAAGTAAGGGGGGCTGACGTGAGTAATAGAAATCCTGGCTGGAAAAATAATTTAACACGTTATTAACTGTTTGTTGTGGATCGGCAGGATGTTTAAGTTTTTCAACCAGTACGCGGCTTTTGGATAAATTATTATCATTAGTCGGCGGGAGCTTTAAATAACGGTTAAAAGAGATATTCGGGTGCTGGGGTAAAACATAATTTGTATAAGAGCTGATTTTAAAACGCTGTAGTTTTTGCACAGGCAAAACAGACAACACCTGCATGTCGGCTGAAAGTAAGGAACCGTCGGGTAAGGTAGCGGGGATATCTAATGCAAACATCCAAAATTTATTATGTGGCTGTAAGGTAATACTGTAGCTGGTTTTATCGCCAATTGAACGAAACTTAAACGTTTCTAACTCAATGCGTTCGGCCTCAGGTGCAGTCCAGCTATAACCGTCAAAAGACCACATCACAGGGCCTCGCCAGTAAAGTTTGCTGGGTTCAGGAATTTCAGAATCAAAAGAAACACGAAAAGCAATTTCTGAGTTATCGCTTAACTGGCTAATTTTTCCGGGCGACATTTTATCGGATAGCCCGGTGGTTGCAGAAAAAGCATCCTCTGGTAGCCCCCATAACGGGCCATTTATTCTTGGGAATAAAATAAATAATACAATGGCAAAGGGAATGGCCTGAGTTAGCATTTTAAGCGCGAGTGTAAAGTGTTGTTTTTCGTTTTTTTGTATTGCTTTAATATCAACAGAGGGCGAGAGGTTTTTATAATCATGTTGATAACTGATCAACGCGGTAAATAAAAACACTAAAGCAAATATCATGGTGATGGCAACGGGAATCGACTGGCTAAATAAAAAGTTTATGACAATCGAAAATAAAGAGATATTAATAACCAGAAAAATATCGCGATAGGATTTGATTTCAAAAAGTTTTAAGCACAACAAACCGAGCAGCATAGCTGAGCCGGCGTTGCGCCCTACTATGGTGTGATAACTAAAAAGTATGCCGCTTAGAAGCATAAGAGTAAAAATAAATAAAATTTTCTTTCCGGGTATTGGACAAAGTTGTAACTCATAACAGGCACGCCAAAAAATGAGCGCGGTTACAACAAGGCTTAACCACAATGGCAGGTGAGAAAAATTTGGAATAACAACAAGCAGTAAACCCAATAATAAAATTAAAGCGGCAGGCTGAATCGCAGGGTTTTGTAGTTTATGTAGATTATGGAACAACATTATTTAATCACTACGCATTAACATTAAACAAAGCAAGCTGCTTTAAACAAGCATTTAAGTGGTTTTTCCCTGCGCCAGGTTTAATCACCGAGCCGGGTAAACGTAAGCCATAGTGCATATTCTTTGCATCGGCGAGCAAAAGCCATTTTGTTATTTGAGAGAGTTTTGCTTCGGTATTAGATGCTGTTGTATCCGACCAGTTAAACCAGAGTTCATCCGAGCTGCTGGATGAAAATTCTTTTGTTTGCAAGGTTTGGTGCCGGGCAACATTTTTCCAGTGAATATGTTGCAAGGGGTCACCGTCGGCATAAGAACGCAAACCTTTAAAGTCATCGCGGCCGAGATCAATTTGTTTTTTTCCTTCAGACATACTGGTGTTTTTATGTGGCAGCTGCTTATGTGACGAGGGCTTTGGATAAACCAGTTGTTGATGGTCGAGTTGTATAATGGCCCACGCCTTGAACAAGCCAAAAGGAAAGCGGCTTTCAACGGTAAAGCGCGGCAGCGGGATAAGACCGCGTTGTTTGAAATAGTGTTTTACCTTGATATAAGAGGTTGGACTATCTTTTATATCGGTTTCACTGATAATTTTTTGTGGTGTGTAAGTCTGTAAAGAAAAGCGCGTTTGCTGAGTTAAGTTATTCACCTGCACTTTAAAGCTGATTTCGCTACCTGCAAAGTCAGGTTGACAAATCGCAGGGCCAAAGCTGAGTTTCAGTAAATTATTATAGGTATGAAAAATCGCAACAACACAAAGACTGGCAAGCAAAAAAGTTAAAAAGAAGCCAAGACTATTGGCATAGTTAATGGAGCCAAGCAGCATGACAAAAAGCAGGAAGGTAAAGATAAGACCTTGTTTGGTCGGCAAAATATAAACACGCCGCTGCGTTAATAAATACGGTGTTTGCTGTGGCCCTTCTCCGACAAAAAAACGCTGTAAATTAAATTTTGTTTTTAAAGCGGCGAACATAATTTAAGGAATCGCAACGTCTTTTAATAAAGCATCAAGTGGTTCGATCGTACCGGGATCAATCGGTCGTAATCTGTGTCGCACGACGCCGGGTAATACAGCCTGAATATCTTCAGGAATAACATAGTCGCGTTCATTCAACATCGCCCATGCTTTACTAACGTGTAATAAGGCAAGCCCGGCTCTTGGCGATAGTCCGTATTCAAAAAGTCCGGACTCGCGCGAATACGCAATAATCGCCTGAACGTAATCAAGCAAAGCATCTGAGGTGATGATGTGCTGAACCTCATCTTGTATTTCGCGAAGCTCTTTTTCACTGATGCAGGCGGAGAGCTTATTTAAGGCATCATGACGGTCATTTGCCATAAGGAGTTGTCGTTCCGCGTTTGCATCAGGGTAGCCCAGAGAGATAGACATTAAGAAACGATCCAGCTGTGATTCCGGTAAATCAAAGGTGCCTATTTGTTCGGAGGGGTTTTGCGTAGCAATCACAAAAAAGGGTTTTGGCAGTTCTCGGGTTTTTCCCTCTAGGGTGACTTGCTGTTCTTCCATGGCTTCAAGTAAAGCGCTTTGCGTTTTTGGAGTGGCACGATTAATTTCATCGGCTAATAAAACATTACTAAAAATGGGCCCAGGGTGAAAAGTAAACTGACTTATGTTTTGTTCATAAATAGAAATACCCAAAACATCCGCGGGTAACATATCGCTGGTGAATTGAATGCGGCTAAATTGCAGGCCGAGTAATTGCGCAAAAGTGTGTGCAAGGGTAGTTTTGCCCACGCCCGGTAAATCTTCAATGAGAAGGTGCCCTTTGGCTAAAATACAGGTAAGCGCCAAACGAAGCTTGTGTTCTTTGCCTAAAATAATGGTGTTGGCAGAGTGGATAATATTTTGTAGTTTTTTGTTGTGGTTATTGGGTTTCATAAGCTCATCAGATAGTTATATAGTGAAGGTGAGACCTTAAACTATTTATAGTGTTCGTATTTATGACTCAATTTTACATTTTGAAACGCGTACTTGTTTTGTTAGCGGCATCCACCGTATCAGCCTGTAGCTCTTTTGGCTATTACCTGGATCTCATGGCGGGACATTCGGAGTTATTAGAGCAGCGAAAGCCGGTTTCAGAGGTGATAAATGATGAAAACACAAACAATAACTTACGTGAAGCGTTGCTAAAAAGCCAAAAGATACGCGATTTTGCCTCTAAAAGTCTCTATTTACCAGAAAATAACAGTTACCGGCAGTATGCAGATCTAAACCGCCCTTTTGTTGTTTGGAATGTCGTCGCGGCAAAAAAGCTGTCGGTTGAAGCGAAAAAATGGTGCTTTCTCTTTGTAGGCTGCCTGAGTTATAAGGGCTATTTTTCAAAAGAAGAAGCGGAAACGGAGGCTAAACGGCTAGCCGCAGCAGGTTACGATGTGCATATTGCCGGTGCGAAAGCCTATTCGACTCTGGGCTGGTTCGATGATCCGCTGTTAAATACCATGATGTATCGATCGGAATCCCGTAGAGCCGGGATTATTTTTCATGAGCTGGCACACCAGCTTATATACATTGAAAATGACACCGCTTTTAATGAAGCCTTTGCCACCGTTGTTGAACAAGAAGGTATTCGGAAATGGTTTGCTAAAAATGGTAAGCATAAAGAGTATGCAGACTATCTGCAGCAGAATAAACGTGATGCGCAAATAAACGACTTATTGCTTGAAACTCGAAAAGCACTAATGGCGCTATATAAAAGTAATGCTCCTGCAGAAAGGAAATTAATTTCTAAAAAACAACATTTCGCTTTGTTACAAAAAAAATATCAGCAACTTAAAAAAACATGGACAGGAAAAAACATTAACGCCTTTGATGAATGGATGACACAAGACTTAAATAACTCCCACCTGCTTTTGGTCGCGACCTATTATGACCTTGTACCAATTTTTAAAAATATAATGAAAGAAGAAAATAATAATTTTAAAAGATTTTATGCTAGAGTGAAAAAGCTTGGAAGAATAAATAAAAATAAAGCTACTATCAATGTTAGCCAGCCAAAGGGAAGAGGTTCAGATGAAAAGTAAAATTATAATAATAATAACTCTTGGAATAATATTCTGGTTTTTAAACCGAGAAACACTGGTTGATAAGCTTATGCAAGCGGATTTCCCTATTACAGCAAGTACTAAGAGCGGGAAACAATACTATGATCCTGAACGTAACGAAACGGTTGATATGTCTCGTCTTATAGAAGATGGTTTGGTTACAGTTATACATTTAAGCAAATCAAGTTGTAATGGATGTAAAATATTTAATAGAAACATTGATAAGCTGCTTTTGATTAGGCCTGATGTTGCGGTTGTTGAGGTTCCGGCACCCGGCTCAGTTGGTTATAGGGCGACGAATAGAGGAAAAGAGCTCAATGTTAAGTTTGTTCCATTTATACTTATTTATGATAAAACAGGAAAATTAGTTGCTGTTAATGATGGCGATAAAAGAGAAGGAACAGATATTTTTATGGAGTGGTTAAGTGAGGAAATAGATAGAAAAAATACGCAGCTAAGAGATGACTGGGTTAAAAATAAGTTTTCTCAATATTAAATTATGTTATTTATCCCTTTAGAGAAAAATATAGACTGGAAAAAACCACCTTTTATTACAATATTTCTTATTATAATAAATTTTATTTTTTATTTTGGTTTTCAGTTAAGTGACGATGACAATTACGCAGAAGCATTTAACTATTATTTTAGTTCGGGTTTAATAGATATTGAGACGCCTTATTATGCGGATTATTTGAAAAATAAAAATAATAAATTTTCACTTGTGGTAAAAAAAGAAGAAAAAGAGGCTTTATCGGACAAGGAAAAAGAATCGTTATTTTTTAAAATGAGAAATGATGGTGAATTTCTCCTACAGTTAGAAAATGATAAAGTCATAAAAAAAGATGACAAAAATTTTGAAAAATGGAAGCCGCTTTCAAAAAAGTTTTATGAAAAACTAAATAATACGACATCATATGCATATGGTATAAAAAATTATAAGGTTACTTTAGAAACAATAGTTTCACATATGTTTCTACACGCAAATTTTGAACATTTGTTTTGGAATATGGTGTTTTTATTTATCTTTGGTTTTTCAGTGGAAGCCATTTTGGGTTGGAAAACATACATTTCTACATACCTTTTAGCAGGAATAGGATCGGCTGTATTTGATGTTCTTTTAGAGCCAAGTAATGCATTGCCAGGCATTGGTGCGTCGGGTGCTATATCTGGTTTAACAGGAATGTATACCGTCCTTTTCGGGATGCGAAAAATACGGTTCTTTTATTTCGTTTTTGTCTATTTTGATACAGTAAAAGCTCCCGCAATTATTATTTTGCCTCTTTGGCTTGGCTATGAGTTTTATAATTATTTTTATATACCATCTAATGTTAATAATTTGGCTCATGCTGGAGGTCTAATCTGTGGTGCTATTATTGCTTATACATCCAAAAGACTTCATAAAGAAATTAATACTGAATATATGGATGAAAACAACAACAAAGAAATTTTTAATTCACAGTATTCAGAAGCACAAAAATTAATATCAGAGCTAAAGATAGATAAAGCAAAAATTATATTGCTGCAGCTATATAAAGAACGACCAGATAACATTGAAATATTACTACAGCTATATAGTCTTTCTAAGTTACATCCTGAATCAGAAGATTATCATCGTTGGTCTAAAAAAATATTTGAGTTGAAAGGAGGAAGCAAATATGAAAATGAAGTTGTTTTGAAAACATTTAATGAGTATTTAGTTACAGCAATGCCCTCGCCAAAACTAAATGCCAGCAATATGGCCAGACTTGCTAAGAAATTTTTAAAGTTTGGTTTTTTAGAAGAGGCCGAGAAAATAATCCTAATTTTAATTAGAAACAAAGTAAATAGTGTCGAGTTAATGGAAAATTTAAAGACTTTAATAGATAAGTATAGTGTTAAAGATGAAAATAAATCACTTAAATACACAAATATTTATAATAAATTAAATAGCTAATATTATAGAGCGGTTACCATATTATAATAATCTGATATTTCCTTTTTTAACGAGTGATTAGGGAATTTTGTTTTAAGATAACGCAGAATTTTTAATGCTTGTGCATCATTGCTTAATTTTTCACACAATATTTTTGCAGCCAAGAAATATGCTTCAGGTATTTTTTCAAATGTTGGAAAGTCTATATGTAAATTATTTATGAGCACCACTGCTGCCTTACTTTGTCCGTTTTGTATTAACAGCTTCGCTAGCTCAAATCGTTCAGTTGCTTTTTCGGGTTTGTATGTTGGAATGTTTTGAAGTATTGATGGAAAAATAGTAGCGGCTTGAGAATGTTGTTGGGTTGCAAATAAATAATTCATATATTTTTTGGAATGTAATGCATACGCATCCATATTTCCTAATATTTTTTGAAGTTTTAAGTTATAGATTTGAAAGTCGTTATCGGCAGGATTTTCATTAATTAAAGATATTAATTTTTGACTGGCCTCTTTTGTTTTTCCCTCTTGAATTAAAATTTCAATCGTACGTAATTCAGGATTGATAGGGTTTTTATCTGATTTATTGTCTGGTTCATCCTCTTCATCAATATCAAAGCCTAATTCGTCATGATATTGATATAATACATAGCCCATTAAGTGAAACATTACGAGAGTAAAGTACATATTAATAAATGAGCTAACAGAAATGAAAGTCGTATAAGGAACGTTATTATAAAGTGTGCTCATGACGGAACTAGATGCTGATATAAGCAATAACAATAAAAAAGTTAGCAAAAAATATGGTGCCCCAATACGTTTTATAACGTTTATAACAAGCAAAGGATTGAATGCGGAAAAGAAACGATGTTCTATTGCTAAAACCATTATGTTAGCGGGAAAAATAATTATAGAAATAATAGCTGTAATACTGGCAAGAGTATATCCAAAAGTTTTAAAAATAAAAATATTTACTGTCGAAATAAAAAAAGTTAAGAATATTTGTTTAAAAGGAAGGTCTAATTCATCATTAATAACTTTGCTGGTGATTGGCAAGGGCTTTATGTGGCCAAGAGCTGTGTCTTCTAAAACCGCATATGTATACTTCATAAAAACAATCGTGATTACAAACTGCATTAGTTTGCCCATAAGCGTTTGATCAAACTGTGCATTTAAAGCAGTTAAGGCAATTAAAAATAAAAGCGGGTGTAAGTGAAGTGGATATAAGAAAAATTTACCTGCTATTAGCCAAAATGGTTTAATAAAATTACTTGCTTTTAAAAGGTGTAATTTTTTGTTACATACTGGGCAAAGAACACCTTTGCCAGTATCTTTTTGAGGTATACAACCCTTACAATAATTTATGCTGCAATTATTGCATGACCATTGGGCGGGAAGATTGGGATGATATTTACAAGATATATTAGCCATATTCTTTATTTTTATTTGAATTATATTGTATAGTCTAATACTAATTGTTTCATAATATATCATATAATAGAGAGCATGGAGATCGTTTTATTAAGGCATGGGAAGCCAGATGTTGATTTGGCGGGAAACTTTGATGCCGCTAAATTAAAACAGCTTGTTGTCGATTACCTTGAGGCGGGTATAAAGGATCTTGCTCCTGCTGAATTAAAAAATCAGTTTCATTCGCACTATGTTGTCTGTAGTAACTTAGAGAGATCGAAGCAATCGGCCAGAAATATTGGCTTTGATAAAATAAGTTGCTCAGAGGTACTTTTTTCTGAAACAAATATCCCGCATTTTGACCATAGTCCGATCAAGTTACCTGTGAGTATATGGATAGTTGTGTTACGACTATTATGGCTGTTAGGTTTTAGCAAAAATGGAGAATCTTTTGCCCAGGCAAAACTAAGAGCCTGTCAGGCCGCAAGTAAACTCATTGAAATAGCAGAAGAACATAATAACGTTATTTTAGTTGGTCATGGATTAATGAATCGTTTGATTGCCAGTCATTTAAGGCAGTTGGGCTGGCAAGGATCTCCCTCGCCCGGAAAAAAATATTGGAGTTACGGTAAATATACTAAGTAATGATTGTAAAAAGATTAGGCGTTTAGTGTTAGCCATTTTTTAATTATTTTTTCTGTAATATACAGTGGATGGAAATCGTAAGTAGACAGTTCTTGTTGCGTTAAATATTTGGATTCGGCAAGTTCATGGTTAATTTTAAGATTACCTTCGGCCTTCACTTCAAATGCCATAATAATTTGATTTTGTTCAAAGAAAGAGTAATGACCTAAATAGGTACTTATTTTTCCATCCAGATTAAGTTCTTCTTTTACTTCGCGTAAGACGGCATTCTCTACTTCTTCTTTAGACTCTAAATAACCAGTAATCAGCGAGAAAATATTTTTAGGCCACTGCGCGTTTCTTGCCAGTAAATACTTTCCGTTGTGTTTAACCAGTGCGGCAACAACAGGAACGGGATTATTCCAGTGTACATAATTGCAGTCATTTTCACTGCATATAGTACGTTTTGCGCCATCAATAGGTTTATTGATGGCTTTATTTCCACACTGAGGGCAAAATTTCATGTTGTCACTTTATTGTTGAGAGGATTTTTTTTATAAATTATAATCATTTTATTATGGGACGTTTGAATTTTTTACGCGCCTGATCAATTTTCGGTGCAATTATACAGCCTTTGACGTGATCATTGATTAAGCCCATGGCTTGCATAAAAGCAAAAATGGTTGTTGGCCCAAGAAACTTCCAACCGCGCTTTTTTAATTCTTTTGACAGCGCAATGGATTCTTCCGATGTAGACACTGTTTGCGGAGCGGCTAGATTTTTGTTGTTGGGTTCGTAACGCCAGAAAAACGCAGCTAAACTTCCTTCTTGTTTAATAAGTTCCTGAGCTTTTTTTGCATTGTTAATCGTCGCTTCAATTTTTCCGCGGTGGCGGATGATGCCTTCATCTTTTAATAAGCGGGTAATATCACGCTGAGTAAATTTTGCGACTTTATCAAAATTAAAGTGATGGAAGGCTTTACGAAAATTTTCACGTTTATTGAGAATGGTGCGCCAGCTTAAGCCAGACTGAAAACTTTCCAGACAGAGTTTTTCGAATAAGCGGTAATCATTATCAACCGGAAACCCCCACTCTTTATCGTGGTAGTCAAAAAATTCGGGTGCTGCTTCACACCATTGGCAGCGGGGTTTTCCATCGGGTCCTTTTATGGTTTTTATTGTCATATTTTATTGTCCTAGCATGGCGGCTTTTAAGTCTTCATCAGCAGGATCATCACCTAACCATATTTTTAATACGGCGGTAAAAAAATCATTGCCTTTAATAATACCTTTACGGCTGTTATTAATCACGATTTCTGTTCCGATAGAAGGGAAAAAATTCAAATAGATGGCGTCGCCCTTTTTAACGCTGATAAAAAAGCTATTGAATTGATCAATACGGGATTTGAGTTTGGCCAATTCTTGCTCACTGTTGTTATTTTGAAAGCCATCATTCCAGCCACTTATAAGTTTTTCCTGACTAACTTCATCATATAAAAAATGCATGCGTATGCTTTTTTGTCCTTCTGCATTATAAACAGCATTAGTCTTTGTCTGTTTTTCTTCCAGGTAAAGACTACCTATATAAATATCAAAAATAAATTTGCTGCGTATCCCTGCGCCGTTGAGAATAAGGGGTTTGGAATTGTCAGACAGAGAAATGCTTTCAGGAATATCGACGCCAGAAATATTTTTGGCATGGACAGAAAGGGAAAAAAACAGGCTGATTAGAGTAATTAAGTGGGCTTTCACACAGATATTCCTCTTTAATGTTCGTTGAGTATAGAGTATTTAGCACAGTGTTGTTTAATCAAAATATATCAAATTTAAAAATTTTTGCCGAGTTTAGCGTTGGAGTCGAAATTTTTTAAGGTAAGATTTTTTATTTTGTTTGGCGGGTGAGACTGCGATGTTATAAATAAAGGTTTAGACGAGATTATTCGTTTTCATGTTGTGCTTGTATTTGTACATGCTCTCCTTCAATCTCTATATGAAAATGAATTGGCCGACAACACACCTGGCAATCTTCGATGTAGTCTTGCTCTGAAACCGAACAATCTACCACAATTTGAATTTCTTCCCCACAGTAGGGGCAGCTAAGTTGGTGTGTTTGTAGTAAATCCATTTTATCAGTATAGGGTAACTTTAGATTGTTGCGGCCTGTTTATAGAGTTTGGAATCTAATAAGCTTAATAGCGGTGGCAAAAGAAAAAAATCTGTTAACAAAGCATAACTTAAGGTAATCGCGAGTAACAGACCGCTTACCCATGTTGGTGAAAAATGGGATAAGGCTAAGACGAGGAAGCCAGAAACTAAAACTACAGTAGTGATCATTAATGCGACGCCGACAGTATTAAAAGCATAGCGCATACCTTCGTTGACGTTGTAATTTTTTTCACGACGAGCGCGCAGGTATTTACTTAAAAAGTGTACGGTATCATCAACGACAATGCCCAGGCTCATACAAATAACAATGGAAGCGGATAAATCAATCTTACCGACAAATATTCCCCATGTACCATAGGCCAGAGCCGCGGGTGTAAGATTCGGTATTAAACTGATCAGTCCCAGCCGAATAGATTGCAATGCGATAATTAATACCAATGAAATTAATATCAGTGCGATTAGCGTGCCTTTTAACAGACTGCGAATATTACGGTGATTAATATGAGCAAAGATCATATCTAAGCCCGTTGCTTCACTTGTATTATATTTTGCAGCATGTGTTTGCAGCCAGTTTCGTGCTTTTCTGTCGAAATCGAGCAAAAACTCAGAATCGGTTTTATGCATAATAATCGTTACAAGAGTGGTTGAGCGATTATGGTTGACCGTATCGTCTAAATTGAGTTCGCGTGGAAGACCTGTTTCATACAGTAAGAATAATTGTGCTGCAAGTTCACGGCTGGCGGGTATGCGGTAATAGCTTTCCTGATTTTCATGCAGGTTTTTATTCAGGCGTTTACTGATATCTGTAAGGCTGGACACATATGCAACGTTAGTTTGTTGTCGCGCCCAGTTTGAGAAGCTTTCAATTGTATTAAGATAATCAGGTTCATGGATGCCGTTTTCTTCACCGCTATCGATTAGATAGCGTAAATAATGCACACCACTAAGATTACTATTTATACCTTCAATGGTGTTGCGTATTTCAAAGGAATCATCAAAATAATGATGCCATTGCTCGGTAAGTTTATTGTTAGGAATGAAACTGGCAATAATAATAACAAAAGCAGACATGCCCACGAGTAATTTGCTTCGATGTAAAATAACCCAGTTTGCAAAAGCATCCATTCCTTTTTTATTTGCCTGACTAATATTTGAACTTTTAATAGAAAGCATCGTGATAAAGGCAGGCAAAAAGGTCATACTTAATATGAAAGCAATACCGACCCCTAAAGCAACCATATTACCGAGGTCGCGAAATGGCGGAGAATCACTGAAATTAAGGCATAAAACGCCAATGATCGTGGTAATGCTGGTAACAAAAACAGGGTTAAGATTAATACGTAATGATTCGTGTAACGCTTCTTCACGACTCATGCCATGGCGTAAACTATGAAAATATGAAATAAGAATATGTACGCTATCGGCAACTGCGATGGTCATAATTATGCTTGGCACCCAGCCGGCAACAGGTGCAAGGGTGTAATTAAACCAGCCATAGATTCCCATTGTAATGACAATAGAAAAAGTAATTAGCATCAGCGTCGCAATCATTCCCCGCAAGCTTTTTAATAAAACAAGTAAAGCAAGAGTAATAATAAGGTAGCTACCGACAACCAACGTACTCATGTCTAATGCAACAGCCTCACCCAGGGAAACACCAGCAGCAGAACTGCCACCAAGGTTAATTTTTATATTTGGGTAACGTTGATTGAAATATTCGCGTAGTTCTTTAGCTGCTGCGACGACTTCAGCATTAGCGGCATTTTTTTCCAGCGGCAAGTTTAAACGAACCTGTATTGCAGTTGATTCACCTGTTTTATTGGTTAAAAAGTTGATTAAGCTCGGCTCATTAAGAACGATATTTTTAATCTCAGAAATTTTATTTCTTGTTAGAGTGGCGGCATCTTCAAGTAAATAATCTGTAAATAAATCATCACCTTTAACTATAGTATGCTGATAATTTGTTAAAGAGTTTACACGTGAAGCAAAGGGGAGATTCCATGATTTATCAGTAAGCTCAGTAATTAATGTAAGCGCTTCTTTTGTGAAGATGTTTTGGTTTTTGGGTTGAATGTAAAATAACAGGGAGTCTTGTTTGCCGTAGGTTTTTTCAAGTGTTTCAAAGGCAACGAGCTGGGGGTTATCTTCGCTAAAATAAATTCGAAAATCACTGGTTGTTGACAGGTTTTTCATGCCGATGCCAATAACAAACACAAGGCATAGAGAAATAAATACAACAAATTTATATCGTTTGATCAAATAGTTTGTATAGCGCTCCAACATATTAAGATCCTTCTTTTTCACAAAAGAATTAGTATTCAATAATATGCTTTCGTGTGTTTCCAATAAAGGTTTTTGTGAATGGTGTCGATATATTTTATTAGCTGCAAATCGAGCTACGAAGACGAAAATAGAACTCGTCTTAATGTTTCTTGTCAGTTAATTATGAAACAGGAGTATGTTGTTGATCGTATTGTGTTTTTTTAATAGGGAAACAGCATTTTTAATAAATAATGTATAGGAAAAGCCAGAATGTTGAAACATATATCATTTTTAACGCTTCTTTTGGTCATATATAGCCATAGTATTAGCGCGTCTTCACTTCGTGTTTCGGCAGAAGAGCTATTAGCCGTTAGCGCCGGCGAAGAGCTCGTTATCCTTGATGTTAGGAATAAGAATGACTATGAGATCGGCCATATAGAAAACGCAATAAGTTTCCCTGTAGCATTGACGTATTACGATAAAAAAGTGAATGGAAAAATACAAAAACCTCAGATAATGCAAAAATACCTGAAAGAGAGAGGTATCGATACCCGCTCAAGAATTGTCCTTTATGATGAAGGCGGGCTGGTTTCAGCGGCCAGAGTTTTTTGGGCGCTTGAGGTGTATGGATTAACTCAAGTACAAATACTTGATCGTGGTTATAAATACTGGAGGCATAAAAATTTAGCGACTTCGCAAAACATACCGAAAAGAAAGCCAAGCCAATATATTGCTAAAATTAATCACAAGCGTCTGGCCAGCAAATTTGCCACCCAGCTTGCTATTAATAATAAAAATAAAGTTGTTATTGATGCTCGTTCATTGCCGGCTTACCAGGGTAAAGTCTCGGTTGCGAAACGATTTGGCCACATTCCTGGTGCCATTAGCGTGCCGTTTGAAGAGAACATTGTTGAGAACTCAGAGTTTGAAAGTTTGAAGCCTATAAGTGAATTACAGGACTTATATGCAGATATTCCTGCGGATAAAAAAGTGATTATATATTGCAAAATTGGCCTGGTTTCTACAACAAATTATTTTGCCTTACGCGAGCTGGGCTATGACGTTGCAAACTATGATGCCTCATGGCGGGAGTGGGGTAATGATGAGTCGTTACCCATCGAAAAATAAAATAAATCAGGGTATCTGTTATGTGGCAGCGCTTAAGTATTCGTACGCAGTTAATGCTTTTAATGTTTGTTCTGCTAACCTTTATCGGGCTCGGTACGTTAGGGCTGGTTAACTGGTTTGATATTAAAGAGCGTCAAACGATTGCAATAGAGCAAGCCGATACGCTTGGGCGATCTTTGAATAATGATTTATTGGGTGCGTTGGTAAATACCAATGCAGATAGCTTATCAGATATTAATTTTCGCATAGAAGGATTTAAATCAGTCGATGCTATTCAGTTATTTGATAATAAGGGAGAAGCCATTTTTTCTTATGGTCATGAAAAATATATTAGCGATGACATCTATAAAAAATTAAAGGTAGACGATCCTCTGTTTGATAAAACGGGTCGATTATTCATTAAATATCCTGTTTCTGCTGATGATTATGTATATGGCCTGGCAATTATTGTGATCAATCCGGATCAATACAATACCCGGGTAAAAGAAAATTTTATAACGTTACTATGGATTTTTCCGATAGAGCTTATTTTTGGCGGCTTAGTGGCGTGGCGTATTAGCTTGAGATATAGCAAACCTTTTGAAACACTTGCACAAGCAATGCAGGAAAATGATATTGAAAAAAATCAATTTAAAAATGTTGAAACAACGCTAAAAAATGAAATTGGTTTGTTATTCGATGGTTATAATAAAATGATTGCTAAAATTATTAAAACCACCCGCGTTTTACGTTATCAAAGTCATCATGACAGTCTTACAGGTTTATATAACCGTTTTGCAATTGAAAAAGAAATTGATGCAACGTTACAAAATGAAAGCTTTAAAACAAGCGTTTTAATTAATTTAGATTTAGATCAGTTTAAAAAGGTTAATGATACAGCAGGCCATATTGCCGGTGATGAGCTCTTGCAAATGGTTTCTCATACCCTTCAGCAGTCTGTTCCTGCAAATACAAGTATTGCGAGAGTTGGCGGTGATGATTTTTTTATTCTTCTAAAAAATACAACAGAGCAACAAGGAGTAGATATCGCAGAGAAACTACTCAAAGAATTACGTGATTTCAGGTTTGTATGGCAATCAAATGCATTATCAATTTCTGCATCAATTGGGCTGGTTGTTTTTAAGCCTTTTGAATATACGCTAACAAATTTAATTAAATCAGCGGATATAGCTTTTTATAATGCGAAAGCAAAAGGTCAGAATAAACTGCATATTTATGATGAAAATGATAAAGATGAAAAACAGCTTAGCTCAGAAATACAAATTGCAGGTTATATAAAAGAAGCCTTAAATGGTGGCCCTTCCCGCTTTGAGCTATATGCTCAGGATATTGTGCCGTTACAACGAAATACAGATAAAGTGGGATATGAAATTTTAATACGCATGTTTGATAGCCAGGGTAATTTTTTACCGCCGGATCATTTTTTGCCCGTAGCAGAACGCTATCAATTAATGATTGATATCGATAAACACGTGTTAATGTCTTACCTTAAAACGATTAAACAAAACCCAAAGCATCTTGAAAGGCTGGAATCCGTTCATATTAATTTAGCCGGTGGCACATTAAACCAGCCTGAGTTTCAAAGTTGTGTAAAAAAAGCGATAGAACAATTTGATTTTCCCTGGCACAGGCTGGAGTTAGAGGTAACGGAAACATCATCAATAGGAAATTTAGTGCATGCACAGGCGTTTATTAAATTCTGCCAGCAACATGGGATTGGTTTTGCGTTAGATGATTTTGGTACCGGGATGTCTTCTTTTGAATATTTAAAAAACTTGCCTTTTGATATTGTAAAAATTGATGGTAGCTTTGTGCGTGACATGCTGAATGATCCCGTTGATCACGCCATGATACGCTACACCCATGAAATCAGTAAACTACGTAATCAGGATACCATTGCAGAATATGTTGAAACGAAAGAGGATGTTGAAGAACTTCGAAAAATTGGTATAACCTATGGGCAAGGTTATTATTTAGGAAAACCCCGTCCCCTTTCTGAATGGCTTAAAGAGTAAATATATTTCATAAGCAGAAAATAAAAAGCCCCGTAATCTAAAAGATAACAGGGCTTTTGAATTAAAACGGATATCTGTTTTAATTAGGCAACGGCATCAGATTCCATTTCTTTATGGTAACTAACAACACGTTCAACTTCGTTTTTAGAACCTAAAATAACCGGTACACGCTGGTGTAATTCTTTTGGTTGAATTTCCATAACGCGTTCACGGCCTGTAGAACATGCGCCACCAGCCTGCTCAACAATGAAAGACATTGGGTTGGCTTCATATAAGAGACGAAGCTTACCTTCAGTGCCGTTAGCAACCATTTTAGAATCAAGTGGGTACATGAAGATGCCACCACGAGTAAGGATACGATGAACTTCAGCAACCATTGATGCAACCCAGCGCATATTGAAGTCTTCACCACGTGGCCCGGTTGAGCCGGCTAAACATTCATCAACATATTTTTGCACGGGTGCTTCCCAGAAACGAGAGTTTGAAGAGTTGATTGCGAATTCACGGGTGTCTTCAGGAATTGTCATTGCAGGATGAGTCAATACGAATTCGCCAATGTTTGAATCTAAAGTGAAACCGTTAACGCCGTTACCTGTAGTCAGTACCATCATTGTCGATGGGCCATATAGTGCGTAACCGGCACACACCTGTTCAGTGCCCTGTTGTAAAAAATCTTCGGCCGTTGGGTTTTCGCAATCACCTTTACAACGAACAATAGAGAAAATCGTACCAACAGATACGTTTACGTCCATATTTGAAGAACCATCTAATGGATCGAATGTTAATAAGTACTTACCACGCGGATACTGTTTAGGAATATGGTAGATATCATCCATTTCTTCCGATGCCATTGCCGCTAAGTGGCCGGCCCATTCGTTTGTTTCTAAGAAAACATCGTTGGTGATGATATCCATTTTCTTTTGTTCTTCGCCCTGTACATTTTCAGAGCCCGCTGAACCTAAAACACCAACAAGCTCACCCTGGTTAACAAGGTTTGAGATAACTTTACATGAAGTAAAAATATCATTTAATAGTGAAGTGAAGTCACCTGTTGCTGAGTCGATGTGACGTTGTTCTTCGATAATAAATTGAGTAATTGAGGTTTTGCGGTTATGCATTTCTTGACTCCGATAATCTGGGTTTAAATATAAAATATGCCGAGTACGGTAAAGCCATCGTGCTTAATGGCTCGACCTGTATCGGCATAGTAATTAAATAGTTTAAAATTTAATCAATTATATCAGGATATTATTATATAGTAAATTTACAGCATGGTTATTATCTGAACACAAGAATAAAAAGGCGGTTTAATGAGTCTAAAAGCGATAATTATCGTCGATAATCGTTAATCAGTCGTCTTTGGGTAGCCTGGGATGGTGCTGATTTCTTTCATTTTTGCCTCAATCCAGCTCTCAGCTTCTCCCATGATGTCCTCAGCTCTTTTGTCTTTTGTCTCTATTACCGGCCCTATACTCATTACAATCGTGCCCGTTTGGCGTGAAAAAAACCCTTTTGGCCAAAATTCGCCTGCAGTATGGGCAACGGGGATAACACGGTGTCCGCTTTTCGAGGCTAAAATAGCCCCCCCTTTTTTATAGGGGAGCTTGGTGCCGGGTTTAGAGCGGGTGCCTTCGGGAAAAATGACGATAGATATGCCTTTTTTGAGTCGATCGATACCCTGCTCGATAATTTGAAGAATGGCTTTTCTGCCAGCTTTACGATTAATTGCGATGGGATTAATAGACTTTAATCCCCAGCCAAAAAAGGGTATCCAGATTAACTCTCTTTTTACGACAAAGGTTAGGGGGGGGAAAATGCGTTGCACCATCATGGTTTCCAGAGCAGACTGGTGTTTGCTGAAAATGATACAGGCTTCGTTTTTAGGGATATTCTCAATACCCTCGACTTTATAATCTATCCGGCACAGATGTTTTAATACCCAGAGATTTAAAACAGAGTAAAAGTTTATATATTTATAGCGAACGAGGAATGAAAAAGGTAAAAATAAGGTTCCAATTATTGATACGTACACCGAAGAGATAAACATGGTGCAGACAAAAGTAAGTGAGTAAAAGTATTGCAGATAAGTTTTAGCTTTGAACATAGTCTATTCTTTATTCGGTTTTAAGATGTTGGTTAACAAAATCAGCAAGATCATCGTATACGGGAATATTATTTAAGCCCTCGCCTTTTGCAAGGGTTCGTTTTCCTTTTCCGCTACGTACAAGGTGTGGTTGTGCACCAATTGATTGGGCGGCTTGTAAATCGCGCAGTGAATCACCCACAACAAGGATATCTTTGTAATCTGTTAAACCTGCATTTTTTGCAATAGTGAGATACATGCCGGCTTTGGGTTTACGGCAGTCGCAGTTATCATCGGGCCCATGAGGACAGTACTCGATACCATTTATTTTAACATCATATTCATCGAGTAGTTTCGCAAGCTTATCATGCATTTTATGCAAAGTGTCAGTGGTGTAGAGTCCACGATAAATGCCGGATTGGTTGGTCGCGATATAAACCTCATAGCCCGCCTTTTTTAGTTTTGCAATGGCTTCGATACTGCCAGGCAAAGGAATAAATTCATCGACAGTTTTAATAAAATTATCTGAGTCCTGGTTAATAACACCGTCACGATCGAGAATGATTGTTTTCATGGTTTACTAAAGTCAAAATATTTCAACGCAAAGGCGCAGAGAACGCAAAGGTTAATAGGTTTTGTGATCTGGTTAAAATTAATTATATTCATGAATTTAATTGTAAGTTTTTTGCAGTCCTTAGCGTTCTCTGCGTCTTTGCGTTAGGTTTAAAATTTTTTAGTCTTTAAACTCAGATACTCTTATACGACCATTTATCATTTTAGAACTTCGTTGCATGATTTTATCCATCTTATTCCAGAAGGCCTGATTTAAATCAAAATCTGCCGCAATGGCGGTGCCGAGTAATAAAATGAGCAAGTCAGCCGATTCTTCAGCCAGCTCTTTTTTGCTTTTGCCTTTAGTCACACAGGATGATATTTCACCCAGCTCTTCTGCCATTAAAGCCACGCGATAAGCGAGATCTTCGCCGCCGCTATTCTTAAAGTCATGCTTGTCATGAAAGGCCTGTACCTTTGCCAGCATGTCTTTATAAGAATTGTTATCCATAATATTGTTTAGTTTTGCAATTTAGAGATGTCTGCAATTTGTAAAAATAACCCATGTAATTTATTGAGTAGAGCAATACGATTATTTTTTAATGCTTCGTCATCTGCCATTACCATGACATCATCAAAAAACGTATCAACATCATTTTTTAAAGTAGAGAGCAGTGCAAGTGCATCCTGATATTTTGCGTTATCTATTAATCTTTGAACGTCATCATTTAGTTGGGTAAGAGTAGCGGATAAATCCTTTTCTGCTGCTTCTTGTAATAAGCTTTCGTCAACCTTCGTTGATAAGTCACCTTTTACTTTTTTCAGGATGTTGCCAATACGCTTATTTGCTGCGGCCAAGCTTTCTGCATCTGTTCCCTGGCGGAAAGTATCAACCGCAAGTAAGCGGTTGTTAATATCAAGCGGCCTGGTCGGCTTTGTGCTGAGTACGGCATCTAATACATCTGCCCGTATGCCTTTATCGAGATAATAGGCGTTTAGACGATCCAGCATAAAATCGAGAACAGCTGCTTCTGCTGCAAAAGGGTTTATTGTTGCATCGTGCTGCGTTGCTGCAATGTTGATGAGTTGCGATAAATCTAAATCAAGCTCATTTTCAATCAGAATACGCAGTACACCGAGTGCGGCACGACGTAAAGCAAAGGGATCTTTGTCACCTGTGGGTATTTGGCCAATGGCAAAAATACCAAGCAGAGTATCCAAACGATCCGCAATTGCTAACGATTGACTTGTTATACTTTGAGGTAAGCTATCGCCTGAAAATTTTGGCTTGTAATATTCTTCCAGTGCAGCAGCAACTTCTTCTTCTTCGCCATCAAGCTTTGCATAGTAGCGCCCCATTACACCTTGTAAGCTGCCAAATTCACCCACCATTTCTGTCATGAGATCACATTTACAAAGTTCAGCGGCGCGTTTAGCTCGTTGCTTATCTCCCTGAAGTTGTTCGGCAACGGTACTGGCAATGTTTGCAACACGATTTGTTTTGTCTAATAAAGTGCCGAGTTTCTTTTGAAACACCACCGCGGCTAAGCGTTTAGTTTGATCAATAAGTTTTGATTTACGATCCTGTGACCAGAAAAATTCTGCATCAGCAAACCTTGGTCGTATAACGCGTTCATTACCTTCCTGAATTTTTGCGACATCTTTGCTTTCAATATTACTGACCGTAATAAAGTGTGGCAGCAGAGCGCCTTTATTGTCGACAACATAAAAATATTTTTGATTTGTTTTCATGGTGAGGATTAAAGCTTCTTGTGGAATGTCCAGAAAACGTTTTTCAAAGTCACCCATGACAGCAACCGGCCATTCAACCATAGATGAAACTTCTTCAAGTAAGTCTTCATCGATCATGGCCCTGCCTTTTACACTCAAGGCAACTTCATTGACCTGTCCACGAACCGCTTCTTTACGACGATCGAAATCTGCAATCACTTTACCATGCGTTTCTAAAAGCATTTCATATTCGGCGGGTGAAGGAATAGTAATCGTTTCTGGATGGTGAAAACGATGACCACGGGTTTCGCGTCCACTTTTAACGCTAAGAATTTCAGCATCAAGAACATCCTCACCAAAGAGCAGAATTAACCAGTGCACGGGTCGAACAAACTGTGCATCTAAATCTGCCCAGCGCATACGTTTTGCGATCGGTAGTTTATCTAAAGAGGATTGAACAATGTCCGCGATCAACTCGCTTGTGGCCAGCCCTTTTTGCTCGGTTTTAAAATTTAACCAGGTGCCTTTATCGGTTTCAAGCTTTTCTAAATCTTCAACCTTAACACCACAAGAGCGGGCAAAACCTTGTGCGGCTTTACTTGGGCAGCCCTCTTCATCAAAAGCTGCTGCCAGAGCAGGACCCCGGCGCTCTATTTTTTTATCTTTTTGTTGAATACTTAAGTCGCTGATAACCAGTGCCAGTCTTCTTGGTGCAGCAAATTTTTTAATTTTAGAAAAAGATAATCCTGCTTTTTCTAAGCCGTCTTTTACGCCACTGTAAAAAGCAGTTGAAAGTTTATTCAATGTGGTTGGCGGCAGTTCTTCGGTGCCAATTTCGATCAGGAGATCTTTTACCGTTGAATTTGTTACGGCATTCATGGCTTTTCTCCTTCGCTTTTAACAAGAGGAAAGCCAAGCGCTTCACGCTTTTCATAATAGGCTTCGGCAACAGCGCGTGACAGCGCGCGCACGCGCAAAATATAGCGTTGGCGTTCGGTTACTGAAATGGCGTGGCGCGCATCGAGTAAGTTAAAGGTATGTGAGGCTTGCAACATTTGCTCGTAGGCGGGTAACGGTAAACCTGCTTCGTTGAGCTTTTTGCTTTCGCTTTCGCACAAATCAAATTGCTTGAATAGCTCCGCGACATTGGCATGTTCAAAGTTGTAAGTGGATTGTTCCACTTCATTCTGATGGAAAACATCGCCATAAGTCACTTTGCCTGTTCCTGCATCAGAGGAGCTGCCATCGGTCCAAACAAGATCATAGATGCTGTTTTTGCCCTGTAGATACATGGCAATGCGCTCAAGTCCATAGGTAATTTCACCGGTAACAGGTTTACACTCCAGTCCACCAACTTGTTGGAAATAGGTAAATTGGGTGACTTCCATGCCGTTGAGCCAAACTTCCCAACCCAGCCCCCAGGCACCGAGAGTGGGCGATTCCCAGTTGTCTTCAACAAAGCGAATATCGTGAATTAAGGGGTCAATACCCAGCATTTTAAGCGAATTTAGATACAGTTCCTGAATGTCGAGCGGGGACGGCTTAATCGCCACCTGGAATTGGTAATAATGCTGTAAGCGGTTTGGATTTTCACCATATCGGCCATCTGTGGGGCGACGACAGGGTTGAACATAAGCCGTTGCCCAGGGCTCAGGGCCTATGGCGCGTAAAAAGGTCGCTGGATGAAAGGTGCCTGCCCCCACTTCCATGTCATATGGTTGCAAAATGACACAGCCTTGCTCGGCCCAATATTGCTGTAAAGCAAAAATGAGCCCCTGGAAGGTTGTCGCTGGATTCGAAGTGGTTTTTGTCTTGGCCAAGGTATTACCTGTATTTACGTCAATAAAATATGAGGCGTATTATAACGAGACATTGGGAATACGTAACTAATTCACTGGTTAAATCTGGATTTTAAAAAGATATTAATATGGCGGTATAGATTTAAAGAGTAACTCTTCTATGATTTAGTCTGCTATGGTGTACTTAATGTATAAATTTTAGTTTAGATGCAGAAAATTTGTTACCAGGAACAAGTAAATAATGAATGAAGATAAGGCAAGCTATGATTTTTCTGGCCTAACAGTGCTGGTTATTGATGATGATGAAGTAATTGGTGAGTTTTTTGAGCGGGTATTAAAGCGCTTTAAAGCAAATGTAAAAGTTTTTACTCAGGGCAAAAAGGCACTAACGTACTTTGAGGCGCACGCTCAGGATGTGGATATTGTTGTAACCGATCAAAACATGCCTGATCTTAATGGGGAGGAATTAGCGGAGAAAATTCTTGCGGTTCGGGCAGAGGTTGAAATTATTCTGTGTAGCGGGCTGGCCAAAGAAGAAGTCGAACATTTTTTGCATGTTCACGGAATAAAGACTTTTCTGCGTAAACCTATTCGGATTGAAGAATTTTGTCGTATTATCAATAGTTTAAAATGACAGGGTACGGGATATTGAGGTCGCGTATTGAGCAATTAGACTGTGAGTCGTCGTAAAAATTTGTTATATTTAGCCTCCTAGCACTTTCAGCCTTCCATTCTATATTTGGTTCTTTTTATTTTACGGTTTTCTTATGAGCAAACAACGCAAAGCAGTTTCCCTTATTTCGGGCGGCCTCGATTCTTTATTGGCAACGCAAGTGATTTTGGATCAGGGTATTCATGTTGAAGGTATTAACTTTTTTACGGGATTTTGTGTAGAAGGTCATACTCACGCCATTCGAAAGCAAGACAAAGATAAAGTGAAGCGCAACAACGCACTATGGTCAGCGGAAAAACTGGGTATTAAATTACACATTATCGATGTTATTGAAGAATACAAAGATGTTTTGTTAAACCCAAAGCATGGCTACGGTCAAAACATGAACCCTTGTCTGGACTGTAAAGGCTTCATGGTTAAAAAAGCACTGGAGTGGATTAAAGAAAACGATTTTGATTTTATTATTACAGGCGAGGTCGTAGGTCAGCGCCCTATGTCGCAACGCCGGGAAACGATGCCGGTTATTCAACAAGAATCAGGTGCAGGCGATTTATTGTTACGTCCGTTGTGTGCACAAAATTTACCGGAAACATTACCTGAGCGCGAAGGCTGGGTTGACAGAGATAAGTTGCTCGACTTTAGTGGACGCACGCGTAAACCACAAATGGCGTTAGCAGAAAAATTTAAGTTCGAAGGTTATGCAACGCCAGCAGGTGGTTGTTGTTTCTTAACCGATAAAAATTATTCCGACAAGTTGGTTGATATGTGGGAACACCGATCAAGTCGTGATTATGAGCTTGATGATTTAATGATGTTAAAGGTTGGTCGACATATTCGCCCGAATGAAAATTTTAAAATGATCGTTGGTCGTGAACAAGGTGAAAATAAATTTATGGAAGGTTACCGAAATATGTATCCTTATATTCATAGTACCAGCCACAAAGGTCCGTTAACGTTACTTGATGGCACTGTTTCTGAGGAAGATGCTGAGCTTGCATCACGCATAGCGGCACGGTTTGGGCAAGGCCGGGATGAAGATGAAGTTGAAATGGCGGTAAAATACCCTGATGGAAAAGAGTTGCTTATAAAAGTAAAACCGATTGCCAAAGATGAAATCCTGGAAGACTGGTATGTATAAACTGGTTATCGTAATCCTATGAACCATACTTTAGATGCGAAACGTATGCTTTGTCCAATGCCGGTCATTCGCACGCAGGATAAAATAAAAACATTGTCTGCAGGTGATGTGCTTGAAGTGGTGTGTACCGATCCCGGTGCTTTACAAGACGTGCCTGCATGGTGTCGAATCAATGGGCACAAAGTACTTGAAACAAAAACGACCGATGATGAAGTCTTTATTATTATCGAGGTGGTTGAGTAATGTCTCATGATCATCATGACCTCTCAATCGATGATCAAGGTAATGCTTTATTAACATCAAGTCAGCGTTATAAAGATACCATTCGGGTTACACTTATTGGTTCGGTGATTGATTTTGTTTTGGGCGTAGCAAAAATTATTGTTGGTTTTTCTGCACAATCCCAGGCATTAATTGCTGATGGTGTTCATTCCTTATCAGACTTAGCCACCGACATCGCTGTTTTATATGCAGCAAAACATTCTCATCAGGTTGCTGACGAAAACCATCCTTACGGTCATGGACGTATTGAAACGGTTGTGACGGTTGGACTCGGTGTTGCTTTAATTGTCATCGCGGTTGGTATTATGGTTGATGCAACTGATCGTTTATTTAATCCTGATTCTTTGTTTGTTCCCGGTATGTTGGCTTTCATTGTTGCGGTAATTTCTGTTTTGGCTAAAGAAAGTATTTACCAGTACACCATGGTGTTTGCCCGGCGCTATCGATCGAATATGCTAAAGGCAAATGCATGGCATAGTCGCAGCGATGCCATTTCGTCCGTGGTTGTGGGTGTTGGTATTTTGGGAAGCATGGCGGGTTTGAATTACCTGGATGCGATTGCGGCAATTATCGTTGGTCTTATGATTGCTAAAATTGGTTGGGGTTTAGCAGTTAACAGTATTAAAGAGCTTATTGATACTGGCTTAGAAAAAGATCGCGTTGCGGCAATTGAAAAAAGTATTTTAGAGGTGGATGGTGTTGGTACTTTACATATCTTGCGTACAAGACAAATTGGTTCTGATGCGTTAGTGGATGTGCATATTCAGGTTGACCCTTATCTTAGTGTTTCAGAGGCACACTATATAAGTGAGACCGTCCGCTGTAAGTTGATCGATGAAATTGAAGAAGTGGTTGATGTGATGGTGCATATCGATCCTGAGGATGATGAGCATCTGGTTAATATCGCGAAATTGCCTTTGCGTGATGAAATTTTAAAGAAAATGGAATTTGCCTGGAAAGATATTGAAGCGTCAAAAAAAATAGAGCATATTACCCTGCATTATTTAGAGGGAAAAATACAAATAGAACTGTTGTTACCGCTAGCAATTCTGCATAATATGCCGCCAGATGCAGAAAAGGTGGTGGAGCAGCGCTTTAAACAGGCGTTAGCGAATATCGAAGAAATTGATAATATTTCGTTACATTATCATTGAAAAACTATTTTTGCACAAATTTGGTGCGCCGAGGGTTTTTCTTGCACCAAAAAAGACGTTATTAGAGATTTTGATACAAAAATCAAAAAAAATACAAGGGAAATATTTATAAAAATCAGTACCTTATAGAATAAAGAATGTGTGGCACGTTTAGTGCTCTTAAAGGCTTTAATTAAAGCTTATTAAATTAATTATTAAACTTTCTGGAAAATTGGAGAAATTTACATGTCTGACAATGTACTAAAAATGGTCAAAGACAACGGTGTTAAGTTCATTGATTACCGTTTTACTGATACTCATGGTAAAGAGCAACACGTTTCTTGCCCTGCACATACTCTAAATGCTGATATTTTTACGACAGGTAAAATGTTTGATGGTTCTTCTATTGCGGGTTGGAAAGGCATTAACGAATCAGACATGATTATGCTGCCTGATCCATCAACGGCCGTCATGGATCCATTTGCCGATGAGCCGACTTTAATTTTAACTTGTGACATTGTTGAGCCTGCAACAGGTCAGGGTTATGAACGTGACCCGCGTTCTGTTGCAAATCGCGCAGAAGCTTACTTAAAATCTACCGGTATTGCAGATACAGCTTATTTTGGTCCGGAACCAGAATTTTTTGTTTTTGATGATGTTCGTTGGAAAACAAATATGGCTGGCATGTCTTATGAAGTTGATTCTGATGAAGCAGAATGGAACTCAGAAAAAGTATATGAAGATGGCAACATCGGTCATCGCCCTGGTTTAAAAGGGGGTTACTTCCCTGTTCCGCCAGTTGATTCATTGAACGATTTGCGTGCGGCTATGTGTTTAGCCATGGAAGAAATGGGTCTGGAAGTTGAAGTTCATCACCACGAAGTTGCAACAGCGGGTCAATGTGAAATTGGTACGGTCTTCAACACATTAACTAAACGTGCTGATCAAAACCAAATTTTAAAATATTGTGTACATAACGTTGCACATATCTATGGTAAAACGGCAACCTTTATGCCTAAGCCATTAGTAGGTGATAACGGTAACGGAATGCACGTTCATATGTCTTTAGCGAAAGAAGGCCAAAATTTATTCTCAGGTGATGAGTACGGCGGCTTATCTGAAACGGCTCTTTACTATATTGGTGGTATCATCAAACACGCTAAAGCATTAAACGCATTCACCAACTCTTCTACTAACTCGTACAAGCGTTTAGTTCCGGGTTTTGAAGCACCTGTTATGTTAGCTTACTCAGCGCGTAACCGTTCTGCTTCTATTCGTATACCTTTCGAATCTAATCCGAAAGGACGTCGTATTGAACTTCGTTTCCCTGATCCAACCGCTAACTCTTACCTGGCTTTCTCTGCAATGTTAATGGCGGGTCTGGACGGTATCCAAAACAAGATTCACCCGGGTGAAGCAATGGATAAAGATTTATATGATTTACCAGCAGAAGAAGCAGCAGCGATTCCACAGGTTTGTCATTCGTTTGATCAAGCGCTGGAAGCGTTGGATGCTGATCGTGAATTCCTCACAGCAGGTGGAGTATTCACTGATGATATGATTGATGGTTTCATTGAGTTGAAAACAGAAGAAATTCAGCGTTTGCGTATGTCTACGCACCCGGTTGAATTTGATATGTACTATAGCTGCTAATTGCTTTAGTTCTATTGTTAAAAACGCCTCCTATATGGAGGCGTTTTTTTTGCCCGGTATAAATAGTTTAAAAATTTTGTATATGTAAAATGAGATGTGGTCGATACTTTTTCTTGTTTATACTAAATACCTTGGCTATGCTTAATGCATGATTAAATCTATGTTCATTTTATTTTTTATTTTTTCTTCTGTAGCGGTAAAGGCAGAAGAGGTATATAAAAATACGCAGTCTGATGGCAGTGTTGAATTCACAGATCGTAAATCAACAGGCAGCCAAAAAATTAAAATCAGTGAACCGATTATCTATCAGGCACCTGATTTGCCAAGGCTGAAACTACCCGATAAAAAATTAAGCCCGGAATTTAATTACTCAATTAAAATTCTGCAACCAACAAATGAAGCGAGCATCATTAATAGTCAGTCAGTATTAGTTTCAATTGCATTACAGCCTGAAATGAAAAAAGGTTATGGTCATAAAATTCGTTATCAGCTTGCAGGTAAATCGATTACCAGCTTAAGTTCATCCGTTGTTTTTAATGAGATCCCCAGAGGCGAGCATAAGCTGCTGGTGTCCATTATTGATGAAAAGGAAGAAGTGGTTAGCCCGGAGGCTTCAGTTACTTTTTATGTAAAGCGATTTTTTAAAAAACCATCGCCAGCTCAGGCGAAATAATAAGCCAAATCTTCTACGGTTTAGCCTGCTGACACACCCTCCGCACCAAAACGGTGCAAAACGTTCTAGTTTGTAATATCCTAGTGCCTGGCATAAGAATAGAGCCACCTATTGTCTGTATTAATTTTTTACAACCTATTGTTTTTATTGATATTTATTTCTTTTACAGTAGTGAGATAAATGCATCGGCTTGGCTTGGTTTTTGCTCTAGCATAGTGAGTATTTAGAGGAATGTTATGACGAATAAACAGCTGGAACTACAAAAGCGGGCGCTCGAAGGGCTGAGCACCGTGATTTTGTTGTTTGATGCAGAGTTAAATTTGGAATATATCAACCCCGCAGGAGAAACGTTATTTGAGCAAAGCGCAAGACATTTGTTGGGTTTGCCCTTTATAGAATTGATTCAACATCGCGATGAAATGTCCGTTAGCAGATTGATTGAAGAGATTAAATCGGATCTTTCATTTACCCGGCATGAAGAGCCGCTTGTTTTACTAAATTTTAACGAGGTTACCGTTAATTTAACGATTATGCCTTTAACCGATAGTGAAGATAAGACCGGTTATCTGTTAGAAATTATTCCCGTTGAACGATGGTTGCGCATTAATCGGGACGAACAGCGTGCAGAGCAACAAGAAGTAACACAGGAAATTTTGCGTGGGCTCGCGCATGAAATAAAAAATCCTCTCGGTGGTTTGCGTGGCGCAGCACAGTTATTAGAAAAGGAATTGCCAAGCGAAGATTTAAAAGAATATACAGGCGTTATTATAAGTGAAGCAGATCGTTTACAGGCACTGGTGAATCGAATACTTGGGCCGGCAGGGTTGCCTGATTTAAAGGATGTAAATATTCATGAAGTTTTAGAGCGGGTAAGAAGTTTAATTAAAATAGAAGTTAAAGATGGAATACAGCTTCATCGTGATTATGATCCCAGCGTACCGGATGTTAAAGCAGATCGTGATATGTTGATTCAGGCGTTATTAAATATTACGCGCAATGCATGTGAAGCATTGAAAGGTAGTGGCAATATTACCTTAAGAACACGTGTAGTAAGAAAATACACAATAGGATTACAGCGACATAAGTTAGTTGCAAGTATAGAAGTCATAGATGACGGCCCCGGCATACCTGCTGATATCAGAGAAAAAATATTTTTCCCAATGGTAACTGGCCGTGCAGAAGGAAGTGGGTTGGGTTTATCGATTTCACAATCGTTAATTCAACAACATGATGGTTTGATTGAATGTCAGAGTGAACCAGGAAATACCGTGTTCTCTGTGATATTGCCGATTAATTAAAAAAGGTGAAATGAAGTATGGCTGTAAATGTAAACAAGGAAAGTATCTGGGTTGTTGATGATGATCGCTCAATACGGTGGGTTTTAGAAAAAGCGTTAGGTAAAGCAAGTATGGATGTCCGGACCTTTGAAGAAGCGGATAGTGTTCTGCGGGCGCTGGAACGCAGTCAGCCTGATGCTATTATTAGTGATGTACGTATGCCCGGAATGGATGGCTTGGCAATGTTGGATAATATTCACGCAAATTATCCCGATCTCCCTATTATTATCATTACGGCTCACTCCGATTTGGACAGTGCTGTTTCAGCTTATCAAGGCGGCGCCTTTGAATATTTACCAAAACCTTTTGATGTAGATGAAGCGGTTGAGCTTACTCGCCGTGCGGTAAAGCATCATAAAGAAATTACTCAGGATAAAAATAATAAAAATGAACCGCTTCAGGAAATGGAAATTATTGGTGAAGCGGCATCAATGCAAGAAGTCTTTCGTGCTATAGGACGCTTATCTCGCTCTAATATAACAGTGTTAATCAATGGCGAGTCAGGTACGGGTAAAGAGCTCGTTGCAGAAGCGTTGCATCGCCATAGTCCACGAGCAGAGAATGCTTTTATTGCATTAAATATGGCGGCAATTCCGCGTGATTTATTAGAATCAGAATTGTTCGGCCATGAAAAAGGCGCTTTTACGGGAGCGCAGGCTGCCCGTAAAGGTCGCTTTGAACAGGCCGATGGAGGCACATTATTTTTAGATGAAATTGGTGATATGCCTGCCGAGTTACAAACGCGATTATTACGTGTACTGGCGGATGGCGAATTTTATCGTGTTGGCGGACATAGCCCGGTTAAGGTTGACGTGCGTATTATTGCTGCAACACACCAGGATTTAGAGCAACGAGTAGAGAAAGGTGACTTCAGGGAAGATTTATTTCATCGCCTCAATGTAATTCGGATTCATATTCCTGCATTGCGTGAACGTAGTGAAGATATCGGTTTGTTAGCTCGCCATTTTTTGCAGGCCGCCGCAAAAGAATTAGACATGGAGGCAAAAACTTTAGATGAAGCATCTTTATCCTATCTGAAAAATTTAGAGTGGCGTGGCAATGTTCGACAGTTACAAAATACCTGTCGCTGGTTAACTGTTATGGCACCCGGGCAGGAAGTTCATTTAGATGATTTGCCTCCTGAACTCATTAGCAAAGACAGCAAACAAAATTTAAGTGATGACTGGGTTAAAGTTTTGCAGTACTGGGCTGAGCAACAACTTGCGAACGGTGAAACCGATTTGTTTGATAAGGCAACGCCGGATTTTGAGCGGGTAATGATTCAAACCGCCTTACGAAGTGCGGGCGGCCGCCGCCAGGATGCGGCACGTTTATTAGGTTGTGGTCGGAATACCTTAACGCGAAAAATTAAAGAGCTGGATATGGAAGATACAATTTAAAAGTAATTTTTTATTAAAAAATTTCACGCCAATAAATAGTGCGATCATCGCCACGGTAAATGCCAAAGGTTGCTGTACCGCAGGCACCGGCATCTGTGCCGGTGTTTACGTTGTTGTCAGAATCGGCGTTATCGCAATCGATACCTGCATTATAAAGTAGCCAGGCATCAACATTGTTCAGGAACAAATTTACTTTGCCATCATTACCGTTTCCTGGCGCGGTAAAAGTAATGACTCCTTCCCCTGCTGAGAGAGTGCCCGCGCCGGATACTGAAGTATCGCCGGGCGTGAGGTTGTCCGTATAATTCACTAAACTTCCTCCTGTCGCATCATAGCCAGAACATGAGTCATCAGAATTCAAAATAAAATCATCATCGCTGGTGTCAGCGGGTGTTGCAAAATCTGAATAATACTCACTTGATACAAGCATAGTTAGATCTGTTGAGACAGGACCAAACACATTATTTAAAACCATTCGTCCACTACGTATATTTGTTTTACCTTCTATTAAACCTACTGCAGTAGCGGTATCGGCATCATTGGCGCGTAAGGTAATATCGGCGGCGGCGGTTTTTTTTACAGGATAGGTATAAGTAACGCTCTTTGCCGCGAGGCTATTACTGCCGTTTTGAAAGCTTGCTTTAGGGATAATGTTGGTGCCGTTAAAGTTAGCACTATCCCCGACTGCGGCATTTGTTAGTGTTGTATCATAGGCAAAATCACCACTATAGTTTTGCGTTGTCGTTGCGCCAGTGCTTATATTATTTCTCGCTGTTGCAACAACAGAAAATGCTTGCCCGGAATATGTATAAGGATTTGTCCCTGCGCTGCAACCCGGAGTCAGAGTCGTATCAAAGTGATGTGGAATAAATCGACCAACAGTTTGAGTTTGTTCTGCGATAGTTGTACCAAAGTAGTTTGTGTCACGAACATGTAATTTAAGTACGCCCACCTCATGAAAAGCCGCATCAGCATAATTGTTAGAGCCATCCGTGACAGCACCATTACTGAACTTAGAAGAGATATTATACCAGGTGGGTGAAGCCGTTGCTGTACTGAGGTAGTTTGTTGTTTGTAGTGTTAAGTTTTTATTGGTTCCGGAAGCTGGCAAAGCGAGTTCAACTTGTAACTCTGCATTAGTGGGTGTGTAATTTGTTGTAATCGTGCCATTTTGACATTGACCACGCAACCTCAATCTAAAATTATCACTGGCTTTCCATTTAGGGTCGGCTGAAGCCGTTGCATTATTTAAAGCTGTTTCAGCAGTTGTTTTTGCTTCCAATAAAAAATTATAGGGTTTAACAATGAGGGAGGTCGAGCCTGATACAGTAAGATCGCCATCGGTGTGTGTTGCGGTGATTCCATATTTTCCTGCGTTGCTATGTTTTAAGGTGAAGCTCGCTTCACTATTGGTAAAAGGAAGGCTTACAGTATGCGTTGTGTTAGCCGGGTCAAAGCTAAACGATGTTGCCTGATCATTCATTACAACAGGGGTAGTAATGAGTGAGCTCATAGTAAAATTAATGTTTTTTGCAGTAGCGTTGTCAAAAAGAGAAACACATTTTTCAGTTATTTGATCTTTGCGTACGGCACGAATTTTTACCGGCACATAATCACTGTCGGTTGTTGCTTTACAGGAGGTATGAACAGGGGTAGTGAAAATAAAACCACTGTCATAAAATTTTATATCGCAATCCGGAATAGAGACTCCGGAATTTATATTTTTGCAAATATATGGGTTGCTGGCATCTGATGGTGAGGGTGAAATTGTGCTTGCCCGTATGTAGGTGATGCCAGTTGTTTTAATTGCGAGGGTGACGGGGGTTTCAGTATTTGCAGGTATAGACAGAGCGCTGACTAAGTTTGTCCATGGACCGCTTGTTCCTGTAGTTGATGTATCGATGTTTAGTGTGACTGCAGGGGATGATGCCGAGGTACAGTCGGGTGTTGTACATGCTTTAACATAAATTTTTTCAGGTTCACAGGTTAAGCCGGCACCATCATAACGAAACTGAATATGGTCAAGCGGATTGATGTTACATATGTCGACAGAGCGGATATCAAAGTACAAAAAAGAAATACTTTCGTTCGCCGCGGTATAGCTTGTAGCATCATTGATTCGAAGCGCAATTTTCATTGTGCTTGTTTTAGCAGGTGGTCCCGCGATGGAGGAAAAAAGAACGTTTTTAGTATAGGTACCCGCGGTGAGCCCGGTAATGGTTTCGATGGTTCTCCAGTTTGTACCATCATATATTTCTACAGTAGCAGAGTCTGCACTATCAACACCTGCAGATAAGGTATAGGTATAATAAATATTAACCGGGTTGGTTACACCTGAAAGACTAAAGCTTCGTTCGACGCCGGGTCTGTTTGCACTTGCCAGATTATTTTGTAGAACAAGAGCATTGTTTGTAAGCGAAACATAATTTGAGTCTGGAGTGCCTGAGCTCGTCACAGCATTAAGCCAGTCACTTGACCACTGGCTTGAACCGTCTCTATTCGAATAAACTGTTGTAGCAAAATCATCACGGTAGCCACAAATTACAGTTGAACATGTGTGGGAGTTACTCATTTCACTTTGAATTTCACCGATTGTTCTGACCGTGTTATAAATATAGGCCTCATCAATAACCCCGCCAGCAGAGTATGTGGCGCCAAGGGGGGCAAAAGTGCTTGTTCGGTTGTCACCAAAGTAGATTGTGCTTAGCCCTGTCGCTATACCATTGGTGGTGCCATTGGTATCAGTATCTTCAAGAACACCGTTAACATAAAGCTTTATGTTGTCATTGGGTAGATCCCAGGTGACAGCAATATGTACCCAGTCCGTAGAAGAGTAACTGGTGAAAATTTGTGAGGTTACACGGTAACGATTGGCGGCAGTATTCCTTAATTGAAAACGTAGGCTGCCATTATCTCGCAGAATGAGAGCAAAAGTATTTGCTGTATCTGTGGAAGCATCCATTATGACACGATTACCGCCGCCGACCCATGCCACGTCACTTTTATACCAAAAATTAATTGAGCCAGTGTCACCTAAAACAGAAGTAATATTAACTTTGGTATCAATAGCGTTTTGATCGGTTATATTAGCATTACGTGGTATATAGGCTGCATGACAGATTTTGCCCGTGTCTAAGGGAACGGTTGCTGCACCAATTCTTTCACCGTTATAGGCCCCTTTTTGATCAATGACATCAGTTGTGCCGCCGCCACTCCAGCTTATTTCATCAAATTGATAAAGTGCCACAAGATCAACACAAGAGGGTGCTGTAAAGCCAGAAGTAGAACCGTCGGCTAAATCTTTGATGCCAGTTAATTTTACGGTGTATTTTGTTCCTGATGTCAGGGCTGATGTTGTTGTTAAGGTTGCTTTATCACCGGAAACAGAAACAGATGAAATAGAAATGGCTGTGGCAGGTGTTGCATCATCGGACAGAAAATAATTATTTTTATCAATGGCGGTGGTGTAGTCAATATTTTTTGAAAAAGTAATTGTCACCTGGTTTAAGTTCGGGCAAGCCACAGAAGTATTTTTTATGGTTGGCGGGCTTGCACAGGCTTTAATTTGTACATTATCGATATAGAAGCGTTCGTTTGCTGCACTTGCCTCATTGGCAAACTGTAAACTAAAGTTTGCGGTCAGATAGCTTGAAATGTCTTTGGTATGAAATGAAGGCGTTTGATCGTTTGTGAAAGAGGTTAACGTTGAATAGGCCGGTGTTGCCGTTGTAGAGACATTAACATTAAAAGTATCTGCATTTTCCCAGTTCTCAGAATTATAATAGTCAAAACTAAGAGATGCCTGATCATAAGTAGAAAGATCGATACCTCTCTGGATGGAGGGTGTTGTTGCATTGCGATTCAGGCGTAATTCTCCTCCGGTTATCTGGATGTCTCCGGTTGTCGCGCTTGCATCGTCATTTGTTTCAGTCCAGTCGCTCGCCCATGTGACGGTGGGAGTGCCTCCACTATTGTCACTATTATTATTGTAAACAGCATTTGTGAATGTGTCTTTAAAGATAACACAGGTGCTCTTGTCGCCACCGGCTAATGCGGGTTTAATTGATACTCCCGCCATGGCCCAGTCATTAGGGTTACCAATGTTGCTCCAGCCCATTGTGATTGAAGAGACACCATTTGGTGTAATATGAGTCGCGCCGGCTCCGAGTGACTCACGGCCAGTGGTGGTACGTAAACTCCAGTGTTGTACATAATTTGTATCCGGATTTGGGTTCGGATCCTGAACCAGGTTAACAGTCTCATCCTCTTGCGTCGCAATAGCAAAAACAACCTCATTTTGTGCTGATGGTACTGCCAGACTTAAATATTCAGAATTACCAATGCTTGTTGCCGTTGACCCAAAAGGCAAGTCCTCATTAATCCCGCTAAAACTGACGGCGCCAATAACGGCACCTTGATTACTGTTCTGGTTGAGAGTAACAACGATATTATTAGCCGAACCAATCGCCAGCCCATCCTGTTCAACTAAACTCCATATTTCAGCTCGGGAGTCATTTCCGCTGCGTGAAATAACCACTTTACTTAAGGCAATGTTGTTATATGTTATTCCTGTTACAACTTCATCATTACGATTTTGAAAAGAGACGGCAACAAGTAAAAGGCGGTTTGCTCCGGTGTTTGTAACAGTATAGTTGGATAAGGTGTAAGTGCTGGCAGAGTTACTAAAAGCTTGCGAGGCAGTGGAGTTTACGCTTATTGCCGCATGAGTGAGCGTTGGCGCAATTAAAAAAAGAAAAGAAATAAAAAACATAAAAAAATGTTTTTTAGTATTAAATATTGAGTATTGATTAAATATAGTCATATTAAAAATTAGTGTTGTTGTAATATTAGCGTATATAAAAATCACATCGAAAAGGCTTGTAAAAAACCTTCTTATTTCGACCCCAGACTAAATACCTTTTTAATTTCATTTTCCAGGTGTAATGAAACATCAAGGTTACCGTTTTCTTTGGCGTAATTCGCGTAAAGTTGCAAATATGTTATAACATCTTTGCTGGCCTGGTACTTATAATAAAGCCCCTGGTGTAATATTTTAATGGCCTGATTTAAGCGACCTTGTTTATGTAATAAAAAAGCGAGCTGTATCCGGGAAGGTAAAAAACGTGGCGCTAAGGAGAGCGCTTTTTTATATTGTAAGATTGCTTTTTCCGGTTGTTTTTCCATAAACAATAAACCCCGTATGTGGAATATTTGATGGCGGCGAGGGTTTAATGCTTCTGCCTGATTAAGTTTTATATGTGAAAGGGAATATAGAACCTCAGCATCTTCCAGCTTATTTGTTTTTTTAAGCTCATTTGCGCTAATCATTAATAAGTTTGCATGGCTAAATAACGGGTTGTCCGTTAGTGGTGCAAGCCTTTGCGCCTTTAAAAAATAGTCATTAGATTCCTGATATTGTTTTTTCAGTATGAGTTGGTTTGCTTTGGCGGTATAGTCATTCGATATAACGAGAGCAATAAAGTAACCGGATAAAATGATAACAATACCTGTCAGGCTAATATAAAAAGTAACAGGGATAAAATGTTTTTTAAGTGCAGGTATATTCCAGATGACATAATGGGCGGGAGTCATAATTTGACTAAAGCGGGCAAGATAAAGCCCGGCAATGAGCAGTAAAGGATAAACGTAAAAATTATAGGTAAAGACACTATGGGCTGAATAGGTTGTTAAGGCTGAAAACAGGGATATAAGTTCAACGCGTTTCAGCAAGCTGAGTTTACGGCTGGCATTTTTTTTGATGCTGCGTATGAGCCCAAGGACAACAAAAATAAAAATAGCAAGTAGTAGCAAAATACCCGGGTAACCTGCTTCAATGGTCATTTGCATATAATCATTATGCGCAAAGAACCCCGCAGACTGATCGTTTGCGGGCCGGTGGGGTGCCCAAAAAAGCCAAAAGCTACCCAAACCGAAACCATACCACGGCATCTCTTTAAAAAGCGGCAGAATACTTTCCCAGATAATAAAGCGAGGATGCCCTGCTGCTTTTGAGTCTGTTAATGACACCATTCTTTCAGTAAACCCGGAGGGTAAATTGGCAGCATAGTATTGTGATAAATGCGAGAAAAGGAAGGCTACAATAATAATTGTAAATAAAGCAAGATACCTGGGTTTCTTAATGTGGTTTTTAAGTAAATAAAGTAAAAGAGTAAAGCCTAAGATTAAACTAAGCGAACCGCCACGGCTGGTAATAATAAATGTGGTTAAAAATAATATAAAAAGAATGATGCTTAATAGTTTAGTATTAATTAATTTCCATGGACGTTGCTGTTGCTCCAGTAAAAAATAACCTGAAGCAGGTATGAGTACCAGGTTAATTAACGCGGCAAGTGTATTACGGTTAAGGAAAGAAGCATTTGTTGCTACATTTAAATAATAATACTGAACCAAACCCCATAATGCCCAGATTAAAATAAGAAAAAGTACTAATGGCCATGTAGTATTCCAAATTTTATTTTTGTTGTTTTCAAATGAAAACAGAATAAATATAAATAATATGCTGCCTAAAAGAAAAAAATTGTGCACGCTGAGATATTTTATTTGGCTAACCGCAACAGAAATAACATACCAGATTAATAACAATATCACCGATGTAAATATACCGTTTATTTGAATAGAGGTGGATTTATGGAATCGGTGTTGTAGTATTGTTGCGAGTAAGAGCGTCAGAAAAATACTGCTAAGCATGAACTGCCAGGGCTCAAGTCCTGTGTAAAACAAAGATGAGGTGAGCGCAGAAATAAAGAGCAAAGAAAATATCATGCCTCTGAATTTTATTCTTATCTCAGTCATAAACTTAATTCCCTAATGGCTGATATTGCACACGCATCTTACGTTTACTGTAATCTGGACTGGTTATATCACCGTAACTTGCTGTTACATTGATATTATAAAAATTGAGGGGCGGATTATTATTATCCGCGTCCGGGATGAGGTCGATATCTACTATACAGGTACTGTTATATAAATTTGAGCTGGTATTGACATTAAAGTTGTTAATAGTGCCGTTATGTGTTCCTGGTGAATAAATCATTTGATACATGCTCCACTGTAAACATGTTCGGCCGGCCATGTATGATTTTGCTGATGTTATTTCATGATTAATGGATTGCTGGCTTGTGGCTAATAAGCTCACCATACCCGCTCCCATTAAAGCCAGGATTACAATAAGAAAAATTGCAGCAACAATGGAAACGCCCTTTTGTCTTTTGTACCTAGGGAACATTATAAACCTGCGCCTCGTGAATAAGCTGGATTTTCTCACCTTGTATCGCAATAGTTAAATCAATACGTAATATTGCCGCATCTTGTGTGCCGCCCGGGATGTAAGTAAATGTACAGGCTTCTACATTTTCCATCAGTAAGCGGGTGTTCGTTGTTGCTGTGCCTGGAGCTGCAAATGTTGTGGTATCCCGATAAAGATTGTTTCCATCTTTATAAAATAAAGTCACGACATCATTGGCTATTATATGAAGGCGTCTTGAAAGAGAATGGCTGGCAAAACCTACCTGGCCGGTCTCAGGTGGATCATTCGTGTAGTCATAGTCGGTAAACTGTATATAGTCTATATCATTTGTTGCGTCACCGTCGTTTTGAATATCCCTTGTTGTGACGGAATAAATTTGGTGCCTGATATTGGCATCATTTGTTCCATCGGTTACGGGCTTATAAATATCCGTGTTGTTTGTGTTAAAAACCACCACCCAGTCACCGGTATTATAAGGTGCCGGTGTGTCGACATTGCCAATAGCATTTAAACGGTTATTTGCATTTGTTGATAATACATCAAGTCGGCGGTCATCATTATTTGCGATACGTAATCTACGGCGACGAATATTGGTATTATCATAACGCCCCCCTCTGTCCTGATATCGTCCGGAGTCTTTGATGGGAATAAAATAAAATTTATCTTGTGGAGTGCTGCTGCATTTGCTGCCATCATAAACACATATACTATAAGGCACCGCATTACGTACTTCACGTGATATACGTTCAAGTACAAGACGGACAGAGGCCTGTAGTTCGTTGCGGCGATCAAGAGCTGCATATGAATCGAGCGAGCGCCCTATAATTACAGATGAGATACCTGCGATGATTGCCATTATAGAGATGACAACAACCATTTCTATAAGAGTGAATCCGGATTGTTTAGTATTTGAAGTCATCAATAATTCAACAGGTAAGCGGATAAGCTGATTTTCGAGTTAGCGGGGTCGGTGACGAATACATCAATTTTTTTAGCATCATTACCTTCGACATCAACGCCGGCACTAAAGCTGCTAATTTCTGTACCTGCACCACCGGCAAATCTGACTTTAATACAAACAGAAAAACCGTTGTATTTTGTTGATATATCAACACCTGATTCATCACGTAATGTTTCACAAGTGAGAGTCGGGCACGCTGTTTTTGCTGCAGTGACATTACTGCCACAGTAAAGCTTATCCGTATAGTCATCTACGTCATCATACTGAGTGCGGTTAGTCTCTCCTGCATCCGTACCAAAAGTCGTATTTGTTGCGGCACTATCACCACTTGTGCAGCGAGTTGGTGCGTGTTCCACACAACCGTTACCCACGGGTGTGTTTTCGTCATATTTTTTTAATAAAATCTCATTGAGGGTGAGCTGCGCCAGCTCAACACTTTTTATTCGTACCAGTGGATCTGCGCTGTTGCGGGTAGTACTAATATAAACAAGTGTGATCGAGGTTAATGCAACAGAAAGAATGACAATAAAAATAATCAGCTCAATTAAACTGATCCCCGACTGGGCATATTTATGATGGAAGTTAGCGGGCATAACCGGTATTGGCTTCAATGGTAATGGTGGAGCTACCAATAGTAAGAACGGTATTATTTGTTAAGGGAGCGCCGGAAATGGTAACAGGTTGTCCCAGGGCATTGAAACGTATGGTTGAAGTAGAGACGGCGGTAATAGTTGACGGAAAGGTTTTTATATAAGGGATTGTTCCGTCGGGGCTGCGTAAATTTCCACCACCAGATCTTTGTACCGTAAAGTTCGTTGGCGTTAAAATGAGCTCAATATCCCCGCTTCGGTTCATTGCCTGTTGTTGCGAATAACGCAGTGCAGAGAGCAGATCGTCAGTTGCTTTGCGGTTTTCGTAACTGATCGTACCAAAAAAACGCGGGCCAACTGAAACGGAAAGAATACCGAGAATAAGAATAACGACAACAAGCTCTATAATGGTAAAGCCGGCGCTTTTAGTCTTGCCTGAAGAATAGTGGCTAAGCAACATAACGCTAAAATACACAATCGCCGCATTGATATGGCGGTTGTGTATTGATACCGTCTCAATTATTCCGAGATAGCAACCGAGCCATTCGTTGCATCGTAAATAATCCCTTTAGAAGTATCTGCCTGGTACTGGTAAGTACAACCTGTTAGCGAGCTCGCAGTCGGGGTACTCGTAAATGCGGATACAATATAGTCAGCCGTAATGGTGCTGCCATCTGATATTTGAACGCTAGGTGCATTTTGTATTATGCCTTTCCAGAGGTTGACACAGGCTGTGTCATGTCCGCCGTTGCTGGCAAGAACAGAGCCCGTGTTGACGGGCCAGCCACTTGCATTAACAGAAACATCGCCGTTTCCAAAGTTTGCAACCTTATCTATTTGAGTCGTTGAGCCGTTTGCAATCCATTGCGCGCGAGCTAAGGCGGCACCAGCAGCAAATCCGCCTCTGACACCATTAACTGATGCACTATTTGCTTGCTCAGTCACATTCATAAAGCGGGGTAATGCTGTGGCAGCCAGTATTCCCAACACCAAAATAACCACAACAAGTTCAACTAATGTGAAGCCAGATTGAGATTTTTTCATTTTTATTTCTCCAAAATCTATTATTGCAACCGCAGTTGCCGGTAAGTTTGCAGCGCTACCGCAGTAGTGCCGACATAAAAAAAAAGAAGAATCAGCAAGTTATCATCAATACTTCAGGTAAAATGTAATCTAGTTCGAGACTAATGTCAAAAAGACAGAATAATCTTCTGTTAATGCACTATTTTATTCTTATTCAGATATTATTTGTAATATCTTGGTGGATAAATAAGATTATCACTCATTTTTTTATCATAGCCCATTCCAGTTACTGGGACAGCGTGACCGCGCCATTTGTTGCGGTGTAAATGATGGCTTGAGATGTGTCCGCCTGATACTGGTAAGTACAGCTAGTGATAGAGCTGGCCGTATTTGCGAATGCAGACACCGTATAATCACTGCCTGAACCGCTGGAAATGGAAGGCGGGTTTTGTAAGATGCCGTTCCAGACATTGACGCAAGCACCGCTAAAGTCAGAGGTTGCTCCGCCACCGGTATTAATAGGCCAGCCACTCGCATTGACAGAGACGTTACCTTCTCCAAAATTACTAACGGCATCGACAGCCGTGGCAGAGCCGTTTGCAATCCATTGTGCTTTGACCAAAGCTGTACCAACGCTGAAACCACCCCGAATGCCAGCTACTGCGGCAGAGTGTGCTTGCGAACTCACATTCATGAAACGGGGTAATGCTGTAGCAGATAAAATACCAAGTAATAAAATAACTACAACAAGTTCTACAAGCGTAAAACCAGACTGAGATCTATTCACTTTTCTCTCCAAAATTGAGCGTGGTAAGTGCCGCAGCTTAGTTACCAAATTGCACTGGCTACTTAAACAAATAACTTAAAAAATCAGCAGCTTAGCGAAAAAACTTAAAGTAAAAGATAGTATAGTTTTTGTACAAAGTCAAAGTAGTTTGTATTATATTAGGCTAAAAAACCTAAAAATAATAGGCCTTAAGGTTTGCGCCTTTAAAGCTGGGCCGGAAGGAATGTAAACAGGATGAAAAGCGCAAACAGGGTGAAAAAGATACCAAGTATTCGAGGGTATGCACCTAGCCATTGGCTGCTTGTTTTTCTGTTGGGGTTCAAAAATGAAAAAATAAATGGAGTGGATAGCCAACGATTGGCTGTCGCCTCAAAGGTTTTTATAAGGCTTGGGCGAACAAAAACGATGAGTCCAAAAATTAAGATAAAAGTTGAGCCGATAAAGAAAAAAATCTGCCCTACTTGTGATAGCCACTTACAAACAAAGGGTGAAATTTGTCCAGGTAAATAAGGGATGAGCATATCAAAGTTAAAAGTGAGCAAGGTATAGAAGATAAACAGAGCGCCAAGAATTAAAATGCTTCCATTTATTTTCGAATGTTTGTAGAAGAAAGGTTCAGATTTAATTAAGCTCTGTTTACTTTTTACATTAAGCTTTAAAGCTGTTGCGGGTATAAAAATCAAAATGATACCAAAAATAAGCGCAATAATACTGCCTATAATAATGAGCAAATAACCGCTGTCAAACAGCACATCTGAAAGTAAGGTGTTCATAATGAGGTCTTAATTAATGTTAGCTTTTTTCCAGCTAAATTTTTCCAGGGGGAGTAAATCGAGTCCATAAATATTATCATGTTCAATATCAAACCGCTTATTATGATTATTATCGTTATAGATCAGTCTAACTTGGTGTCGAATACGCGGCAAGCCATTTAATGTAGTTTTAAAATTTTCATCAAAGATTACATTGTAGATAAGCGCGTTCTTTTTTTTATCAAAATACCAAACGCCCGTTTCAGATGTCTCTGTTTTTTCACCGAGGTAAGTTGTTGGTGGCTGGGCAAGCAGAGGAATGGGGTTTGCATTTTCCAAAAGAGCAATGTCGGCCATTTTGCCTTGTAGTGCCAATCTTACAACCTCCAGGCCCAATGCACTTTTAATATTACCAATAACCTGAGTCACGCTTGCTCTTTCAGCTGCCGCACGTATTGCCCAAAGCCTGTCGAGTGAAATAAAAATTAACGTTGAAATTATAAAAATAACAAAGATAAACTCTAAATAAGTAAAACCATGCGGATGGTTATAGTGTTTTTTATTTCGCACTGCGGGTCTACCCATTTGCAACAGCAGCAAGATCCCACATCGGCAAGAAGACACCTAATGCAAGCACAAGGACCATGATACCAATTAACACAATCAGTATGGGCTCGATAGCGCTGGTAAGATTTTTTAAGTCATAATCAACTTCACGATCATAGAAGTCGGCGACCTCTTCGAGCATATCATCAACATTTCCCGTTTCCTCACCAACAGAAAGCATTTGAATAATAAGGGGGGTAAACATTTTTGTTGCAGCAGCTGTGCGGGTAAGGCTTTCACCTTTTTCAACACCATTTCGCATGCTGGCAATATGGCGACCAACAAAAATATTGTCAGAAGCACGCGAAACAAGTAATAAACCTGTGACAAGAGGAACGCCCGCTTTTAGTGAGAGTGCAAATGAACGGGCAAAGCGTGACAAGGTGGCGCGCAAAACAATACTGCCAATTATAGGAATGCGAGTAATAAAACGATCCCATTGCCAGCGCCCTTTTTCTGTTTTTACATAGTAACGAAAGGTCATAATCGTGGTCAAAATCGCACCGAGAATGATATACCAGTAATTAACAGTGAAGTCAGATATAGCGAGTAGAATTTGTGTGGCAAACGGAAGCTCAGCATCAAAGCCGGAAAAAACTTTTGCAAAGGTTGGAATGATCCAGATGTTTATAATAAACATCGCAATAGTGATAGCAATTATGACAAATAGCGGATAGCGCATTGCTGTTTTAATTTGATCCCGCGTTGCCTTTTCTCTTTCCAGATAAATCGATATTTGTAAAAAAACCTCATCAAGGTCTCCGGTGTTTTCACCAACTTGTATCATGCTGGAAAAAAGATGTGAAAAAATATCGGGGTGTTGTGCTAATGCGGCAGAGAGGTCGCGGCCGGCTTCAATTTCAAAGCGAACAGTGCGTAATGTTTTTTGTAGCAAGTGATTACGTGTTGTTTCAGTTAAACCTGTAATGGCACGTATGATAGGTACACCGGCATGCAATAACGTGTACATCTGTCTTGAGAATAGAATTAAATCACTTGTGCCTGGCTTTTTATTTTTAGATAAACTAAAAGCTTCTTTTTCTTCTTTTTCTTTTGTTTGAACAATATCAATAGGTGTAATGCCTGTGGTGACAAGGTGTGTGGCAACTGCATCAGCCGTGTTCGCTTCATGCTCGCCATTAATGGTTTGACCATGGCTATCGCGACCTTTGTATTCAAAAAGAGGCATATTAAAGGTATTTAATCCTTAAACTTAAGTTTCTGAAGGTGGTTGAAGCTCAAATTCGTTATCCAGGTCTTCTTCAATCATGCCGGTTACGCGAACGACTTCTTCCAGCGAGGTAATACCCTGGGCCGCATACTCTAGTGCGTGTTTTGAAAAAGGTCTGAAATTTGGGTTCGCCTTTGCGTGTGCAGCAAAAGCAGAAGAATCTTCATTGCGTAAGTCATCGGCAAGGGTGTCATCAATTTCAAGAAACTCAAAGACACCGATTCGGCCGCTGTAACCGGTGTTATGACATTGTGGACAGCCAAGACCGTGATAAAATTTAACCGGCTCTTTTTTATTGGTTACTTTGGAAAGCCATAATAGTTCTGAACTTTCAGGCGTATATTCGGATTTACAGATGTTACAAATCTTACGCACCAGACGCTGTGCCATAACAGCACGTAAGGCTGTTGCAATCAGAAAACCTTCTGCGCCCATGTCAATTAAACGGTTAACCGTTGAAATGGCATCATTGGTGTGTAAGGTCGATAACACCATGTGCCCCGTAATTGATGCACGTAAACCAATTGAGGCTGTTTCTTTGTCACGCATTTCACCGACCAGTACGATATCCGGATCCTGACGTAAAGCGGCACGTAAAACAGTTGCGAAATCTAAGCCAATTTTTTCATTAACCTGAACCTGGTTTATGCGGGGCAGGCGATATTCCACGGGCTCTTCAATAGTGATGATTTTATTTTCTGCTTTATTGAGTTCTGAAATAGCAGCATAAAGGGTTGTTGTTTTACCGCTGCCGGTAGGGCCTGTTACTAATATCATGCCGTGTGGCCGGTGTAGATTTTTTCTAAAATGTTTCAGTAGCTCCTCATCCATGCCAAGTTGTTCAAGGATAAGCGCATTACTTGATTGATCTAATAGGCGCATAACAACAGATTCGCCATTTTGGATGGGCATAGTTGAAAGACGAACATCAATGCTGCGATCTCGCACCCGAATATTAAAGCGGCCGTCTTGTGGAATGCGTCGTTCAGAAATATTAATGCCGGCCATGAGTTTCAGGCGCGATACTAACGCACTTGCAATACGTTTTTCCTTCATGACCTGTTCTTGTAAAACACCGTCAACACGAGTACGAATGCGTAATACGCTTTCATCGGGTTCGATATGAATATCTGATGCACCAATTTGTACGGCATCTTCAAAAATGGATTGTAATAGTTTAACTACCGGTGCGTTGGTAACATCTTCGTTTTGGACGAGTTCCTGTAAATCAATATCGGATTCAGAAAGCTCATCGCCGAGCTCTTCGGCTAAGCTTGAAATTTCAGCGGTCCGGCGATAAACCATATCGATTGTTGATAAAACCTCAGACTCACGCACAACAGCAAGACGTAAGTTACACTTTAATTTTTTTGATAGTTCATCGTAGGCAAAGATGTCGGTCGGATCGGCCATGCCGACAAGTAAAGTACCATCAGGATTTTTCTTTAAAGACACAACGCGATAGCGGCGCGCTAAAATCTCAGGAATTATTTGAATCGTTTTAGCATCGTAGTTGTACTGCTTAAGATCAACAAAAGGAATTTTAAGCTGCGCTGACAACAGCTCAAGCATTTTGTCTTCGGAGATAATGCCGGTAGAAATTAATGTGCGGCCAAGTTTTTGTCCGGTGGTTTTTTGTGCTGCCAGACCTTGCATGAGCTGATCTTTGGTAATCAGGCCCTGTTCAACCAGTAAATCACCCAGCCGAATTTTTTTACGTGGTGTCGTGGCCGCCATTTTGGCTCCTAAAAGGTGTAAAATCTAAGCCATTCAATGACTTATTTATTTTTATTATGCCTTATATTTAAACTTCTACAAACGAAATAAGGCTTAGTTTAACGTTAAGGTGCCAACAAGCTCTGAAACGTTATTGAGATTATGTTTTATTAAATACTCGGCGATACCCTGATTAATTTTTTTGCAAACTAAAGGATCATAAAAAAGGGCTGTGCCTACACCAATACCCGTCGCGCCCGCAATTAAAAACTCTATTGCATCTTCCGCTGTGCTAATGCCGCCCTGGCCAATAATAGGAATGTTGTGGTCACGACAAACCTGCGAAACCTGGTGGGTTTTTAGCAGCGCAATGGGTTTGATTGCGGGGCCAGATAAGCCCCCCTGGTTATTGCCAATAATGGGGCTACGAGATTCGATATCAATCGCCATACCCATCATGGTATTGATCACCGCAAAACCATCCGTGCCCGCTTCAATACAACGACGCGCATTTTCAGCAATATCGGTCTGGTTTGGCGAGAGTTTGGTAATGATAGGCTTTTTAGTCACTTTTCGGCATACTTCGACAACTTTGGCTGACATTTCCGGGTCGTTACCAAACGCCATGCCACCACATTTTACATTTGGGCAGGATATATTGATTTCGACAGCATCAATGTTGGTATCGTCAAAAAGCCGGGCAATTTCTTCATAATCTTCGACGGTCGAACCGGATAAATTGGCAATAAAACGGGTTTCTTGCATTGGAAGAGAAGGCAGAATTTCGTTAATAACGACATGTGCGCCAGGGTTTTGCAATCCGATCGCGTTAATCATTCCCATGGGCGTTTCAATAACACGGTGTGGCTTATTTCCCAAGCGGGGTTCAACAGTCGTGCCTTTTAAACATACGGCACCAACATCTTCGTTTGAATAACCTTCAACGCGAGTATATTCCTCGCCAAAGCCAACACAGCCCGATAAAAGTACCAGTGGTGTGTTGAAATTCATGCCACAAAATTCAGTTTTCAGTAAGTCTTTGTTATTAATAGTCATATTTGAGAAGATACAAGGAAGAAGGGAAAAGGTACAGAAAAAGATTATTTTACTGCAGAGGCGTAGAGACGCAAAGAAGGTGAAGGCAGGTAAAATTACAGCCATAGGTGAGCCGGCAAATCAGGATTAAAAATAACAGACTTACTTTTGTGAGCGAAATCTCTCGTATATTGCGGCTTTGCGGTAAAAATATTTTAATTATTGATAGGTGAATTACTGATATGTTTCATATTGCTCTTTTTGAACCCGAGATACCGGCGAATACCGGTAATATTATTCGTCTTTGTGCGAATACCGGCTCACAGCTGCATTTAATTCACCCATTAGGTTTTGATATGGATGATAAAAAATTACGCCGGGCGGGTCTGGATTATCATGAGTTTTCTCCCGTACAAGAACATGCATCACTTGATGTTTTTATAGAAAAAATAAAACCAAAGCGTATTTTTGGTATTTCAACCAAGGGCAAGCAATATGTTCATGATATTTGTTATAAAGAGGGAGATGTTTTTTTATTTGGTCCGGAAACACGTGGGTTACCAGAAAACGTGCGGGAAGGCTTAGGTTCAGAAAATATTTTACGTATCCCCATGCAACCAACAAATAGAAGTTTAAATTTATCTAATGCAGTAACATTGATGGTATATGAGGCATGGCGGCAACATGATTTTTGTGGCAGTGTATAAATTTTTTCTGTCACGCTATCAGTTTAAATATAAAAATTTTTGTTGCGGATAACCATAATTAAAAAAGCAGTTGTTTATATTTACTATTAGTAAGCATCCGGAGTTTTGTCTTTTATAAAATGTCTCGCAACTTTACCTTCGAAAAAATTGGACTTATAGGAAAAATAGAGCAAAGCAAATGCAGGAAAATCCATTAACAGCTGAAAGCATAAAGCATGAGAAATATCGTTTTCATATTGCTAATAGTCATACCTATCAAATTGCAGCGATAGCACATTTTTTCTTTATTTTACTTTTTTATTATCTTAATGTTTTTCCCTTGGTTTTTTTTAATATTTTTAGTGTTTTTATACTTATTATTTCCTATAAACTTTGTATCAAAAAGAAAGAAACAACGGCTTCTATGTTAGCTATTTCTGAGATTGTTCTGCATGCCGCAATTGCAACGTATTATGTGGGTTGGGAAACAGGCTACTTTTATTACTTAATAGGTGCTGCTCCTTTAATTTCTTATAATTCAGAAACAACAAAAATTCAAAAAGTAATTCAACACGTTATCCTCGCCCTTATTTTCGTAGTGATAAAATATTATGCTGATACTCACTCGGCTATCTATGCGTTAGACTCTCAAATTACTCAGTTTTTATATTATAGCAACGGTTTCACTTTTGTTCTTCTTCTTGGTTTTGTCTCATATTCTTATAGTTTTACCGCTAAAGCATCTGAGGATAAAATCTTACTGGAACAAAAAAAAGCGGATTTAGCTAATCAGAGCAAGAGTATGTTTCTTGCTAATATGAGCCATGAAATACGCACACCTATGAATGGCATGTTAAGCCTTGTTCAGGTATTACAAACAACAAAGCTGGATGAACAGCAACATGAATATTTAAAGTCAATTGACAGAGCCGGAAGTACACTTATTCGATTAATTGATGATCTGCTGGATTTATCAAGGATAGAATCAGGAAAATTAGAAATAAACGAAAAAGAATTTATATTGTGGGAGTTTATTGATGACGTTTTATTACAGGTAGAATATTTGTTTGATGATAAGGATATTCATTTTAATGTTGATGTAAACGACAACCTTCCGTTGGTATTAATTTCGGATGATATTCGTTTAAAGCAAGTGGTCGTAAATTTGATTAATAACGCAATTAAATTTACCGAGAAAGGGGAAGTCAATTTAATAATTACAGGTAAAGAGGCCGGTGATAATATATATTGTCTTCAGATAGAGGTAAATGATACCGGTATGGGAATCCCTGAAGATAAGCTGGAAAGTATTTTTAAACCCTTCCAACAAATTTCTCCTGATCGCATTCATAACAAAGGTGTTGGTCTGGGTTTGCCAATATGCAAAAAAATTATCAATGCTTTAAAAGGTAAAATAAGAATACAATCTGAGGTAGGTAAAGGAACCAAAATAATTTTAGATTTTGTTTTTCCGCTTGGTAAAGGCAAAGAAAAGATCGGGAATAACGAAATAAAAAACATAGACTTGTCACCACTTAAAATATTGCTGGTTGAAGACGATGAAATAAGCCGGTTAGCGGTAAATACATGGTTGAAGGGAAAATATCATACTGTTATTGTTGCTGAAAATGGTCAGAAAGCCGTTGATTATTTAAGAGAAAATAAAGTAGATGTTGTATTGATGGATGTACATATGCCGGTAATGGGCGGTGTTGCAGCTACAAAAATTATCAAAGCAGAAAATTTAAGCACAGCACCCATTGTGGGTATGACTGCAAGTGTGATGAATGAAGAACGTAAAAGCTATATAAGTGCAGGTATGGATGTTCTTGTTGAAAAACCCGTTAACTTTGAAAGCTTGATGAGGATTGTTAAAGAGAAATTACAAAAGTAAAGTTTAATTTTCTTTTTTGATGGCGCGATTAAAAAGTGCACTTACCGCCTGTTGCGGTGATGCGTCATTATACAAAACATTATAAACCTGTTCGGTGATGGGCATATCAATGTTTTGTTTTTTAGCTAAAGCAACCACCTCTTTTGCTGTGGTAACACCTTCAACAACCTGGCCAATTTCTTTGATGACTTTCTCCAGCACATGACCCTTACCTAATGCAATGCCTGTTCTGCGGTTTCGCGATTGATCGTCTGTGCAAGTTAGCACCAGATCACCCAGACCAGTTAAACCGGTAAAGGTTTCTGCTTTTGCACCAAGAGAGCTGCCCAGACGAGTAATTTCCGATAAAGCGCGGGCGATGAGAGCTGCGCGTGCATTTGCACCAAAGCCCATGCCATCGGCAATGCCGGCAGCAATGGCGATAACATTTTTACATGCGCCACCAATTTCAACGCCGGTTATATCGTCACCCGTATAGGCACGGAAATGATCATTATGTAATAAATTGGCCCACTCTAAAGCAAGCGCCTGATCACGTGAGGCAACCGTAACAGCGCCCGGTAATCTTTGTGCAACTTCTTTAGCAAAAGTGGGGCCTGATATTACCGCAAGAGCAATTTTTTCGCCCAATACTTCTCGTGCTACGTTATGTAAAAGTTTACAGCTGTTTTTTTCCAGTCCTTTTGTTGCCCATGCAAGACGATGTTTTTCGGTAATAAGGGGTTTTAGTGTTTCCAGCGTTTGTCGAAAGGCATGGCTGGGTACAACAACAAGAATAGTTTTAACATCTTTAATGATCGTATCAAGATCGTGACTTATATTTAAATTTTCGGGGAAGCTTAAAGCTGGCAGGTAGCGAGTATTCTCACGATCGTTTTGCATGCATTTCGCGTGCTCTGCATTATGTGACCAGAGGCGGGTGTCGTGCCCATTTTGTGCCAGCAACATTGCGAGCGCGGTACCCCATGAGCCGGCACCTAAAACGGCTATTTTTTGAGAATTATGATCGCTCATAAATTAGTTAATCGTCTCACCTTTATTTTGTTGTTCAAGGTGGTGTGCATAGAGCGCATCGAAATTAACGGGTGCAAGCAGTAGCTGCGGGAAGCCACCCTTAGTAACAAGATCAGAAATAGCTTCACGCGCATAAGGAAATAAAATGTTTGGGCAAAAGCTACCTAACATACCATTTAGGTTTGTATCATCCATCCCGCTAATACCAAAAATACCACATTGTTTTGTTTCAACTAAAAAAGCGGTCTTATCGTTATTTTTTGCGGTGACGGTAATGGTGAGCTCAACATCGTAAACACCATCATTAATTGGTGTTGCCTGAGTATTTAGCTCCATGTTAATTTCCGGAGCCCAGTCATCAGAAAATCCTGTTGGTGAAGCGGGCGCCTCAAATGAAACATCTTTTAAGTAAATTTTTTCAATTGTAAAATTAGCTGTATTTTCTTCGGTAGTTTGTTCGTTTTTATCAGACATTATTTTTTTCCAAATATAGTTAAGGCATGTTTTGGTTGACCCAATGGGTTAAGTTTTGTAAATCCATTGCACCTGCTGTGCGGGCAAGCTCTTTTCCATTTTTAAAAATGGCCAGAGTAGGGATGCTACGAATTTGAAACTGCGCAGCAAGTTGTTGTTCTGCTTCGGTATTCACTTTGGCAACACGAATTTTGGGTTGTAGTTGTTGTGCTGCCTGAGCAAAAATGGGTGCCATCATTTTACAAGGGCCGCACCAGGGTGCCCAAAAATCAACGAGTACAGGGATGTCGTTACGCGAAATATGTCGGCTAAAGTTTGCGAGGTTTAATTCAACAACTTCACCGTTAAATAAGGGGTTTTTACATTTTCCGCAGGTCCCGCCGGCAGCAAGTTTTTCAGCAGGAAGGCGGTTAATGCCATCGCAGGACGGGCATACGATGTGAATATTTTCGCTCATAACCCAAGACGCGAATCAAGTGTGCCGGCGGCTTCGAGATCAAACAAATCGTCGCAACCGCCAACATGGTGGTCATCAATAAAAATTTGCGGAACAGAGGTACGTTTACTGCGTGCGATCATTTCTTTGTGGCGTTCAGGCTCTTGATCAACACGAATTTCTTCATATTCCACACCTTTGTGTGAGAGTAAGTTTTTGGCTCGAACGCAGTAAGGGCAATAAGGAGTACAGAAAACTTCAACTTTAACCATAATATTTTTGAGACCTTAAATGTATAGTAAAACGTAATATTTATTTTTTAACTAAAGGCAGGTTGGCATTTCCCCATGCTGTTACACCACCACTTAAGTTAAATACCTGTTCGAATCCTGCTTTTTTTAGCGTGGCGCAGGCGCTTGAAGAGCGATTACCTGAGCGACAAGCAAGAATTAGTTTGCGTGTTTTATATTTTTCAATTTCACCAAGGCGAGATTTCATGCTTGAAAGAGGGATATGCAAAGAGTTAATGATATGTCCTTCACTATATTCATTGCTCTCTCTTACATCAATAATTAAAGCGTCATCATGATTAATCATTTTTGTGCTTTCTGCAGGAGAAATTGAACTATAGCCGCGTAGTTTTTCGCCAACCAGGCTATGAATAAGCATAAGTGTAACAAGAACGATAGCGATAACCAGAATAGTGTTATGGCTGGCAAAAGTAATTAGTTGATCCATGATATTTTCGCAATTTAGAGTATTAGAATTAAAAGCCCGTGGTTGTAAAAGCAACCACGGGCAATATAGTTAACGTTGAGGGTTGAGGCTTACGAACAAGAATCGCAATCTTTACCAAATTTCTTTAAAATAATTTCAGGTAAACAAAAGCCTGTGATACCGCTTTGAAACAGGTTAAAACCGGCAAACGCAGTTAACCATAACCAGTTTACGTTTTGGAAAATTGGACTCGCTTCAACACCAAGTGATAAAGACAGTAAAACAACAAAACCCGCCATTATGCGAATTTTACGAGTAATAGACATAGCTACGCCTTCCTATAAATTAAGTAAATACAAAATATACTATGGGTGCAGATAAAAAAATTTAAACCTCTGAGGTGCAGAAAACATCACGCATCATACCGATTAAGGCCAAAGTTCTTGCATCTCCGACTTTATAATAAACACGGTTGGCATCTTTGCGTGAAAACAGGATGCCTTTATCACGTAAAATGGCTAAATGCTGGGAAATATTACTTTGAGACGTTCCGACATGCTCAACGATATCCTGAACACTGATTTCCTGATCCCCCAGGGTGCAAAGTATTTTTAAGCGTAAAGGGTGTGACATTGCTTTTAATGAGCGTGATGCCCGGTCAATATCTTCGTCGCGTGTAATTAACGATGGAAGTGTCGTTTCTGTCATAGCTGCTAGTCCATTCATTCTTGAATCCCCATGTTTATTATGCCTTATAATAGGCTTAATTCCTGTTATTTAACAAGAGATAGCTGCTCTTTATTAACAAAACATTATACAATAATCTACTGTTTGAGAAGAATTTGCTAAACTTTAGTTGAATTCTTCTATTCATGTCGCAAAATCGGTATCCTAGCGCCTTAATCAGACTGTTTTAGATTTAGTCTAAGAATTAATAATTAGTGGTAAAAAAGTAGATAAAGTTATGTCATTGAGTGTAAAACCCGTTGTTTTAATCATTTTAGATGGTTTCGGCCATACTGAAAATAAAGAAGGCAATGCCATTGCCGCGGCCCATAAGCCGACCTGGGAAAAGTTGTGGCAGGAAAATCCGCACACGTATATAAAAGGTTCGGGTGCAGAGGTGGGTTTGCCCGCTGACCAGATGGGTAATTCCGAGGTTGGTCACCTCAATCTCGGGGCCGGACGCGTGGTTTATCAGGAATACACCCGGGTGAGTCGCTCAATTAAAACAGGCTCTTTTTTCAGTAACGACACATTGATTGAGTCCGTTAATATCGCCAAAAAGAATAATAAAGCGGTACACATTCTCGGTTTATTATCGACTGGTGGTGTGCATAGCCACGAAGAACATATTCATGCTATGTGTAAGCTCGCCGTTGAGCAGGGTGTTGAAAATGTTTATTTACATGCGTTTCTGGATGGGCGTGATACGCCGCCAAAAAGTGCCAAAGAGTCTATCGAGGTGATGCAGCAACAGTTTGCAGAGCTGGGCAATGGTCGTTTTGCTTCCGTTATTGGCCGCTATTACGCAATGGACCGTGATCACCGTTGGCCACGCATTCAAAGTGCTTATGAGCTTATTACTGATGGCCGGGGTGAATTTGAAGCGGATTCTGCTTTGGCGGCACTAGAAGATGCCTATGAGCGTGGTGAAACCGATGAGTTTGTTAAAGCGACATCCATCGTACCTGAAGGCGAAAGCCCGGTAACTGTGGAAGATGGCGACGTGATTATTTTTATGAATTTTCGCTCAGATCGCGCCCGTCAAATTACACGTCCGTTTATTGAAGATGATTTTGATGCTTTTGAACGTAAACGCGTTCCAAAACTGGGTAATTTTACCAGCCTGACGGAATATCATTCTGACTATGATATTCCTATTGCCTATCCTGCTGAGCGTTTACAAAATGTTTTTGGTGACTATATTTCTAAACTGGGTATGTCACAGTTACGCATCGCAGAAACAGAAAAATATGCCCACGTGACATTCTTCTTTAATGGTGGTCGTGAAGAGCCATTTGAGTTTGAAGAGCGTCTCCTGATTCCGTCCCCCGATGTTGCGACCTATGATCAACAGCCTGCAATGAATGCGGTTAAATTAACGGATAATATGGTTGCAGCCATTGAAGGCGGAAAATATGACGTTATTATTTGTAACTATGCCAATGCCGATATGGTTGGGCATAGCGGCAACTTTGATGCGGCGGTCAAAGCGATTGAAACCTTAGATGATTGTTTAGCGCGATTGCTGGCGTCTATTGATAAGGCGGGTGGTGAAATGCTGGTTACCGCGGATCACGGTAATGCAGAAATGATGTTCGACCCGGAAACAGGGCAGCCTCATACCGCACATACAAATAATCCGGTCCCTTTTGTTTATTATGGTCGTAATGCAACCATGGCCAGTACGGGCGCATTATCTGATGTTGCACCTACTATGCTTTATTTATTAGGTATAGAACAGCCGACTGAAATGACCGGGCGTTCATTGGTGGGGCCGGCAGAAGATGAAAATCAACCGAGCTTGATATAAAGATAAAATAATTGCTTTATGGCACAGGCTAAAGCAATTTTATTTTTTAGAAAATAGTTTATCTTTTGCAGATAGTTTTTAGCCGGACAAGGAGCATTAAATTTTGAGGGGCGTGTTTAGTAAAGCTACACTATATTTCCTGATAAGCTTCTTATGTGCTTTTACTCCTTCTATATATGCCTTTAATGACAACCAGCAACCTTCATTAAACAAAAAACAACGTCAGGCACAAAAACAGGAACTGGAAAAATTACGCCAGCGTATGAGTGAGCTGCGGCGTAAAATAGAAAAAAAACAGGCTGAAAAAAATTCAGCAACACAACAATTAAAAAGCATTGAGGTACGTATTGGTGAGCGTGCTTTCCTGTTAAAAAAAATAAATCGACATTTACATAAACAAAAACGCGAATTAAAAAAACTCAAAAAACAAAAGCAAAAGACTCAAGCTAAACTTGTCAAACAACGCAAACTTCTGAGTGAACAAATTCGTTCATCTTATATGATTGGTAAACAGGAATACCTTAAGTTACTTTTAAATCAGGAAAACCCCGCCGCAATTGATCGAGCGCTCACCTATTATGATTATTTTCACAAAGCACGTAGTCATCATATTAATGAAGCTGCTATTACGATTAAAGATCTTGATGCGCTAACGACGAAAGTTAAAGTTAAAACAAGTGAATTAAAAGTGTTGCGTCAACAACAGCAAAAAGAAAAACAAAAGCTCGAGGCTGATTTTATTGATCGTTCAATCATTGTCAAAGCCATGGCTAAAGATATTGCAAAAAAAGGTCAGCGTTTAAAAAAGTTTGCCGAGGATGAAAAGTTACTGCAACAGTTGCTAAAAGAAATTCGTCATATTATGCCGTCAACATTAACGGAAATTGACAAGCGTGAAACCTTTCGTAAACGCAGGGGTCGGTTAAAGTGGCCGGTTAAAGGTAAAGTTGAGCGGCTTTTCGGTAAATCTCGCAATGCGGCAAATTTAAAATGGAATGGTGTGCTCATTGCCAGTAAAGAAGGAAAAAATGTAAAAGCAATCTCTCATGGGCGTGTTGCCTATGCAGACTGGTTACGCGGCTACGGTATGCTGTTGATTGTTGATCATGGTGATGGCTATATGACTTTGTATGGCTATAATCAGGCGCTCTATAAAGAGGCCGGAGATTGGGTTGAGGAAGGTGAGGTCATTGCAACGGTTGGCCGCAGTGGTGGTCAGAACAAGAGTGGTTTGTATTTTGAGGTGCGGGTAAAAGGGCGCCCAAGCAACCCGACTAAATGGTGCCGTAGTTAATTATCATAAAATGTCCGGGAATTGTGAAACAAGCGATAATTCTTCTTTAAAATCAACAAAGTAATGTGGTACTTTGGGAAAAGTATTTATCACTAATATGTATAGATTAAGGTTTAAATTAAAGGACAATAAATGAAAAGTATGACACGAAATACGCTTATTCTGGGTTTGGGGCTTGTGCTTGGCGTCATGCTGGCAATTGGACAAGGCGTTTTAGCTGAAAAAGAAAACTCACGCGTTGCTCCTCAGTCTATCCCTCTGGAAGATATTCGTTCATTGAGTGAAGTTTTTGGCAAAATTAAACAGAATTATGTTGAAGATATTGATGACAAAGAGTTATTAGAAAATGCCATTCGTGGCTTGCTCAGTGGTCTCGATCCTCACTCAGCCTATTTAGATAAAAAAGCATTTACTGATTTACGGGAAGGCACCAGCGGTGAATTTGGCGGCCTGGGTATTGTTGTCGGCATGAAGGATGGGTTTGTTAATGTTATTTCTCCCATTGATGACACGCCGGCAGAACGAGCAGGGGTTAAGTCAGGTGATTTAATTATTCGTTTGGGCAAAAAAAATGTAAAAGGCATGACTTTAGAAGATGCTGTTAAAATTATGCGTGGTAAGCCCGATACCGATATTTTGTTGACTATCGTTCGCGAAGGTAAAGACAAGCCCTTAAAAATTAAAATAACCCGCGCGATTATTAAAGTGCAGAGTGTACGCAGTAAAACATTAGAAGACGGTTTTGGTTATATTCGTGTTTCAGCCTTCCAGGAAAGAACAGGAGCAGATTTACGTAAAGCCATCACAAAACTAAAAAGAGAAAATAATAAAAAAATAAAAGGTTTAGTGTTAGATCTGCGAAATAATCCGGGCGGCTTATTAAGTGCAGCGGTTGAGGTATCAGATGCATTTTTAGAAGGCGGTGTTGTTGTTAGTATAAAAGGACGTGATCAATCAAACACAACCACCTATAGCGCAAAAGGATTAGATTTAATTAACGAAGCCCCTATTGTTGTTTTAATTAATGGCGGCTCAGCCTCTGCATCAGAGATTGTTGCCGGCGCATTACAAGATCATAAGCGCGCTATCATCATGGGTCGTTTGTCATTTGGTAAGGCATCTGTACAAACCGTGGTACCTTTGGGTAATGGTAGTGCATTGAAATTAACAACAGCGCGCTATTACACACCAAATGGAACATCTATCCAGGCAAAAGGGATTACTCCTGATATTATTCTTGATGATGTGGAAGTGTCTAAGAAAAAGGATAATGGTTTTAAACCAACAAAAGAAAAAGATCTGTCGGGTCATTTGGAAAATGGTGACAGTGAAAGTGACGAAGAAATTGCTAATATGATAGAAGAGGGCAAAAAAGATAAAGTCACCTTAGCCAAAGAAGATTATGCTTTGTATGAAGCTCTTAACTTACTAAAAGGCATTAGTCTGGTAAAAGGTTTACAAAAGTAATCGTAAATATTACATGTTGAAAAATCTATAATCATGCGAAAAGGAATTCGCTTTTTTATTGTTAGCCTGTTACTGCCGGTTTTTACGACGGTGTTTGCTGCTGAGCCCGTGGCAAATGTAAATGATATTAACGCTGTGTCAATTAGCATTATTATTGATGATATGGGGTATCACAACAGCTCAGGGCGTCGGGCAATAAATTTGCCGGGGCAGCTAACCTACTCTTTCTTACCGCACTCACCACACGCAAACCTGCTTTCAAAGTTGGCGCATGCTAACAGTAAAGAAGTCATGTTGCATTTACCGATGGAAGCGGAGAGCGGCTCAAAGCTTGGTCCAGGCGGTTTAACCCAGGCTATGAACGAGCAAACGTTCATAAAGGTTTTAGAAAACAACATTGAATCGATACCTTACGCACGCGGCTTTAATAATCACATGGGTAGTTTGTTAACCAAAAGTCAGTTGTGGATGAGAAAGTTAATGCGTGAAGTTGCAACGAATAAAAATTTATTCTTTGTTGATAGTAAAACAACCAGCCAAAGCGTTGCATTAAGTGCTGCACAAGCAGAAGGCTTGCAAAGTATCTCGCGAGATATTTTTATTGATCATGAAATGTCAAAAGGCTTTATTCAGCAACAACTTAAAAAATTAATAACCCGGGCTAAATTAAAAGGAACGGCGCTTGCTATCGCACATCCGAAGAAACTCACCTTATCAATTTTGGAAGAATGGCTGCCACATTTAGAAGAAAAAGGTGTGAATTTGGTCCCGGTATCCACATTAATTAAATTACGCCAACAAAGAACATTTGCATTATTAAAACAATCTACCAGGTAGCAATAAGAGAAACTGAATGCGTGTTATTGAGCTGATAACAGACCAGGGTCATAGTGATACTTTACAGAGTATTGCCGCAAAGCAAGAGGTTGATGATATCTGGGTCGGACACATTGATGCAGATGGACGTTGCAGTACGCGTTTTTTGGTGAGTCCGGAAAAGCAACAGGCTGTTATAGATGCGCTACAGTCTATACTTTCAGCATCCAAAAATTCACGTCTGTTAGTACTGCCGGTCGAGGCGAGCTTGCCCGTAAGTGAAGATCCAGACACTGAAGAGGATAAGAAAAAAAGCCTGATTCATAGTCGGGAAGAGATTTATCAAAAAATTGCCGCCGGAGCGCAGCTTGACAGTAATTTTATATTGATGGTTATTATGTCAACGATTGTTGCCACAATTGGTTTGCTTGAAGACAATGTTGCCGTCGTTATTGGTGCTATGGTAATTGCGCCTTTATTAGGGCCTAACATGGCGCTTGCTTTTGCGACCACGCTTGGTGATGGCAAGTTACTGTGGTTATCCTTAAAATCAAATATGACGGGCGTTTTTCTTACATTGTGCCTGTCAATATTTATTGGTTTGGTTTGGCCTTTAAACATTGAAAGCCATGAACTAATGGCAAGAACAGATGTTGGTCTGGATGGCATTGCGTTGGCACTCGTTTCCGGTGCGGCTGCCGCTTTATCTTTAACTTCAGGTTATTCAAATTCATTGGTAGGTGTCATGGTGGCGGTCGCAATTTTGCCGCCTGCCGCAACGTTAGGACTTATGCTGGGGGCAGGTAACTTCGCTTATTCTTCAGGGGCGGCTTTATTATTGGCGGTTAATCTGGTTTGTGTAAACCTGGCGTCGAATATTACGTTTCTGTTGAAAGGGATTAAGCCCAGAACATGGTATGAAAAGAAAAAAGCAAAACAATCGATAACAATTTTTATTGTTTTTTGGCTTATTGCACTTATCGTTTTAATATCAGTTGTAATCTTGCGGCAGAAATTTGTTCTTTAGCAGCCTGAGCAGATTATTAGCAAGAAAAGTAAGCGCTTGATATTTATTTTGACAGACATATCAACAATACTATTATGACATAGTGTATTGTGATTATTATTACGTATTTGTCATTTAAGATTTTTCATCCGGCATTATAAAATATAATATTTTAAGGAGAGGGAATTTTATTAAATGGAAGCACTTTTTTGGGGATGTTCACATTATTGCTCGTTGCAATAACGTATCGATCACGGCCATTGCTTTTGGCCAAATAAAGCGCTTCATCTGCCTGTATGACAAGATCATTAAAATTCATTTCAGGAGAATACGATGCGATCCCGGCACTAATGGTTTGCCCGCTGTTATCTCTTATATACTTAAGTATTCGGGCGGTGAGCTTTTCTGCTTCCTGAATGTCGGCAGAAGGCATAACGATCATAAATTCTTCTCCGCCATAGCGTACGACCAGGTCTTCGTCACGCACAAGATCTCTTATCCATCTGGATATTTGAATTAAAAATTTATCACCTGAGTCATGTCCCATAGAATCATTAATTTTTTTAAAATGATCGACGTCTAAAAGGATAATTGAGAAGGGATTATTTCGCCGGATTGCCCTGGGAATAACTTCTTCAATATAAAGGTATAACCTTCTTCTGTTCCATAACCCCGTTAGAGGATCTTTTAAAGAATTATTTTTGTTCTCTACTTGTAAGCTAATATTTTCAATCATTGTTTTATTCAGGCTAAATAACAAGCGAGTAAATATAAGATAAGCTATTAAAGCAATAGAGCCCAGGAGTTGATAGTACGGTTCTCCTTCAATATAACAACGGATAATAAAGGGAAAAGAAATAAAGCTGAAAAAAGGTAAAGCTGTTTTTATTGATGTATTTGATATCAGAATACTTCCAATTCCAAGTGCCGTTATGATTAATCCAATAAAGAGAAAAACGATAAGCTGATCTTTTTCAATGGGAAAGTAAACAAGTGATGAAACTAATATAGCAAAAAATATGATGCTACCTGACCAAAGTAGTTCCCATTTTTTTATGTTGAGGGGGGTGATTTCTTCTTTTTTTAATTTTGTATAAAAGGCGTAGGCAATATAAATACGCGGCAGCAAAGAAATAAACGCTGTGATACTCCATAACCACACCAGCTGAAGAGATATAACATCTTTTATTATAAAGATAATTTCAGCGTATACGATCAACACACCAATTATCATCAGGGGTGCATTTTTATACAGCAGGGAAATGCGTATAAAGTCTAGCTCATTATCTTTAGAGACATTATTTGTTCTCAAAATTATTTCCCGTGGGCACAATTAATATTATATTTCAATAAATATCAAAAACTTAGATAATTTATTTAAGCTTACAGGGAGGGGGGGAAATAATTATAACACAGATTCTGCAGCAGTTTAGCTTTATCCTGTTATGGCGATAAATTTACATACCATTAGAAAATTCACTATGGTGAATTTCTGTTTCATGGCGCATTGTTTTTAACGCTTTTCCATAGCCGAGTAAGATTTTCAGGCACCAATCAAGCCGGGCTTTATAGTAAAGATCAGATTTTTCATCATTATCTTTGGCATTTTTGTTGAATACTTTTTCAACATTACGAATGATTAAATGCTCGGGAATATAGCAAAGACGGTTGTTTTTATAGCTGCTCATACGTAACTCAGCGACAGGATATGCTCCACCTGAACCGGATGATACTGAAACAATCAAAGCCGGTTTATGGCCTAACTCGAAGCGGTTAAACATCAGAAATAAATTTTTAAGACCAGAAGGAACCTGGCCATGCCATTCTGGTGTAATAATAATAAAGGCATCGCTGCTATTAAACTGTTCTTTTAGCGGTGCGAGACGTTGTTCCCAGTCGGGATCTGATTCCCAAATGGATTGATCCCAAAGCGGTAAAGGATTATCGGCTAATGAATATACGAAAGTTTCAAGATCTGAATAGGAAAGTTTTAATTCACTTTCTATGTGATGTGCTATTTTTTCGCTTTGCGAAGGATTTCTGTGACTGCCACTGATAATTGAAATTTTCATAAAATTAACCTTTAATTTTAACGTTTTAACAAACTAATAATTAACAAAAGCCCCAGCCCTGCGGGGATTAACTTAATCATAGTTTGATAATCTGAATTAATAAATGTGAGGTCAGCCTTAATTAAAAGTGCTGAGGTGATGAGTAAACTGCCACTAATAATAGCACGAATGGAGCGATTATTATTAGAGTTAATGTCTTGTGTAATTTTTTGCATTTGCGCGTCGTTTAGTTCAACCCGAAGTTGCCCAGCTTTTGCTTGCTCTAATACATCAAAAACAAGGTTGGGTAGCTTTGGCAATCGCTCAGCCCATAGTGGTGCATTTTCTTTTAGGTGTTTAAAAAAGGATTGGGGTCCAATTTTATCTTTCATCCAGCGCTCTAAAAATGGCTTGGCTGTTTTCCATAAATCAAGGTCGGGGTAAAGTTGGCGACCCAGCCCTTCTATATTGAGCAGCGTTTTTTGCAATAATATCAGCTGTGGCTGTACTTCCATATTAAAGCGACGTGCAGTTTGAAATAAGTTTATTAATAGCTGACCAAATGAAATGTCCTTTAGGGGCTTATCAAAGATAGGCTCACACACAGCACGTATTGCCGTTTCAAATTCGTCGATACGGGTCTCTTTATCCACCCAGCCGGAGGTAACGTGCAATTCCGCAACACGATGATAATCGCGGTTAAAAAAGGCTAAAAAATTTTCAGCCAGATAACGTTGATCGGTGTCGTTAAGCGTTCCCATAATGCCAAAATCAACCGCAATGTATTGTCCATTGTCTGCGACAAAAATATTACCCGGATGCATGTCGGCATGAAAAAAACTATGACGAAAAACCTGGGTAAAAAATATTTCAACGCCACGTTCAGAAAGCTGTTTCAGATTGATATTTTTTTCTTTAAGGGCGTCAACACTGCCAATAGGTGTTCCATGAATACGCTCCATTACCATAATGTCACGACGACAATGCTCCCAATATATCTCGGGAACGTAAAGGTCTGCAGAGTTTAAAAAATTGCGCCGCAGTTGTGACGCATTGGCAGCTTCGCGCATCAAATCAAGTTCATCCAATAGTGATTTTTCAAACTCGGCAACCACTGCTTTTGGCCGTAAATTTTTTCCTGCAGGCCAATAGCGTTCTATTTTGTCTGCAATAATATAGAGCAGACTAATATCACGTTGAATGACGGGTTTTATATTAGGACGCAATACTTTAACAATGACTTCTTTACCGCTGTGTAAGGTTGCTCCATGAACCTGGGCGATAGAGGCTGAGGCAAAAGGAGTATCACTAAAATCACTGAAAATTTCATCGAGAGGATGACCAAGTGATTTTTCTATCATTTTATAAGCAGTTTGATTATCAAAGGCGGTAACCTGATCCTGCAATTTTGCGAGTTCCATTGCGATATCATCGGGTAATAAGTCGCGGCGTGTTGATAAAATTTGTCCAAATTTAACAAAAATAGGGCCTAAATCTTCTAATGCGAGACGGATCCGCTCACCCCTAGGGGTTTTTCGTGGGATCCATGTCCAGGGCATGGCGAGACGAATAAAGCGAAAAGGGCGAAATAAGTGAGTTGCAAGTATTAGCTCGTCAAGGCCGTGACGTAGCAGAACCCAGCTAATACTTGAAAGTCGGATAAACCGTTGAATAGTCGCCATGTATCTTAAAAAAATCCTATTATATGTTGAGATAGTTATTGTACGGATAAAATGAGATAAATAAACCGTAAAATCAATGAATTACAGAGCTAACTCAGGTTAAAGTAATATTTATTGTGACCGATACTGATAAGAGAGACTGGATTATTTTTATAACGAGACTAAAAACCAAAATATGGGTAATTTAGCTGAGCCATTATTAGACAAGCTGGATGAAAGCTGGAGCCTTGAAGACACTATTCATTATGAAGTGGTGAATTCACTTTTCATGGTGCTGCCCGCCTCTCTTTTATCAATAGCCGCTATTGCGGGCAGCTTAGTCGTTATTTTATGGTCAGCTGTTGATACGATAGCACTCTCTTTTTGGTATGTTGTTTTATTGGTGATATTGCTCGTTCGGTTTATCAGCTATAAACGATATGTGAAAAGTGAAAAAAGCATCCAAAATATTTATTATTGGGATCGGTTTTTTTACGTTCTTCTGATATTTGTTGGCTTAACCTGGTTAAGTTTTAGTTTTTGGTTATTGCCTGATCATGAGTCTATATACCATTACATATCGGTCTTAATTTTAATTGGACTTAGTTCTGGCTCGGTGATGACGTTAGGCTTTAAGATGTCAAATGTTATTACCTATTTTATTTTTTTGCTATTTCCTATTTTTATAATAGAAATTCTGGCAGATACTTTAATATCCTATTTAATTGCTTTTTTGATTGTTGTTTTTAGTGGTCTGGCTTTCAGTAGCGCAAAACGTTTTAACCAAACATTAATAACAAACATAAGTTTGCGTTATAGTGCTGAAAAAAATAAAAAACAATTAATTGAAAGTAAAAATATAGCAATTGAAGCAAATAATACAAAGTCAGCTTTCATCTCTATGATTAGTCATGAATTAAGAACACCGCTTAATGGTGTGCTGGGATACGCTCAATTACTGCAACTATCAGATAATCCCCCACTAAGTGATGAGCAAAAAGAAAACAACAGCATTATCATAGAGTCCGGAAATTATTTATTAAGTTTAATTGAAGAGTTGTTAGATTTATCCAGTATTGAATCTAACAAATTAAAAGTTGATATTGATGCTGTATCATTAAACAGCGTATTGGATGACAGTTTAAAAATATTGGGAGCTGTTGCGAAAGAACATAACATAGAGATAGTTACAAATATTGAAAAGGCCTATTCAGTTAAAGCAGATAAAAAAAGATTAAAACAAATTTTTATTAATTTAATTTCTAATGCGGTAAAATATAACAATGAATACGGAAAAATAACAATTGCCATTAATAAAAATGTTAATGGCCGGGTTAAAATTTCCATAAGTGATACCGGTAATGGCTTAACTAAAGAGCAAGTTGATAGATTGTTTCTCCCTTTTCAGAGGCATGAATATCAGAAAGAAGGCTTAGGTCTAGGTTTGTATATTGCTAAAAATTTGATTGAGTTAATGAATGGAAAAATGGGCGTTGAAAGTACTGTTGGAGAAGGTAGTACGTTCTGGTTTGAAGTTCCTCTGGTTGAAAATAAAAATAAGTATTAATTGCTTTAATGCAAAGAATACCTGGAGTTAAGAAAAGTGATAAGGAAAATTTAATGATATTAACTTCAAACTTGTTAAAGTCTGAGCCGGATCTAATTGGCTTGATAGAAAAGTTCATGCTGCGGCTGCCTACATTTCAGGAAAATATTAATGCGGCGCATAGAGAGCATAATACTGAAGAATTTTCTAATTTAATACATCAGCTAAAAGGCGTAGGCGGGGGCTATGGTTATCCTATGTTGACGGAGCTCTGTGTAAAAATTGAGTCCCAGATTACTTCTGAAGATGAAAGCAACATGAAGGTATTGATGCAGGAGTTTGATAGCATGGTTGAACAGATACTTGCCGGACAAGAAGAAAATCAAAAAATAGCAAAGCAAGCTGTTAATTCTCACAATAAAAAAGGGCAGTGATTAAACTGCCCTTTCCGGATTAATGAAAATTATTCCTGATTTTACAAATCAAAATCTTCTAATTTTTTCTTAACCATTACACCTTTGACCCGAACGTACTTTGGCAAACCATCTTTGTAAGGTGGGTAGTCTTCACCTTTAATTAACGGCGCTAAATATTCGCGACATTTTGCCGTGATACCAAAACCATCTTTGGAAATGAAGTTATCGGGCATCATTTTTTCAACGTTAGCCACCTTGCTTAAAGGTGCCATTCCAACTTTCCATTTGTAGGGTTTGTTAGAAACACGATCAATCGTTGGCATAACAGAGTTGTGGCCTTGCAAAGCATATTGAACCGCGGCTTTACCCATCGCATAAGCCTGATCAACATCAGACTTCGAGGCGATATGACGTGCGGCACGCTGCATATAATCTGCAACACCCCAATGGTATTTGTGACCAAGTTTTTCCTGAATCATACCGGCAACAACGGGCGCACAGCCACCTAGTTGACTATGGCCGAAAGCATCCTTTAAGCCTGTTTCTGCAAGGAAACGCCCATCTGGCCAATGCGTACCTTCTGAAACAACAACAGTACAGTAACCGTGTTCTTTCACATTGGCATCAACTTTAGCCAGGAATTTTTCCTGATCAAACTCAACTTCAGGGAAGAGAATAACGATGGGAATAGGATTTTCTTCAGTAGAGGCTAAGCCCCCTGCTGCTGCGATCCAGCCGGCATGACGACCCATGACTTCAACAACAAATACTTTAGTTGACGTTTTACACATTGAAGCAACATCGAAACTGGCTTCCTGAGTTGAGACGGCAATGTACTTGGCTACTGAACCGAAGCCCGGGCAGTTATCTGTAATAGGAAGATCGTTATCAACGGTTTTAGGAACATGAATCGCCTGAATCGGGTAACCCATTTCTTTCGACAGTTGTGAAATTTTAAAGCAGGTATCTGCTGAATCACCACCACCGTTATAGAAGAAGTAGCCAATGTTATGTGCTTTAAAGACTTCAATTAAACGTTCATATTCACGGCGATTTGCTTCAAGTGATTTTAATTTGAAACGGCAAGAACCAAATGCACCTGATGGTGTGTAGCGTAAAGCTGCAATTGTTGATGCAGATTCTTTACTTGTATCAATTAATTCTTCTTGCAATGCACCAATGATACCGCTTTGACCTGCGTATACCGTACCAATTTTATGTTTATTTTTACGTGCTGTTTCAATAACACCGCAAGCGCTTGCGTTGATAACCGCAGTCACACCGCCTGACTGGGCATAGAATGCATTCTTTAATGGTTCAGAAGGTTTTTTGGCAGCTTTCTTTTTTGCTTTTTTCTTTGATGTTTTTTTCTTAGCCGCTTTCTTTTTGCTGACTTTTTTCTTAGCTGTTTTCTTTTTAGCAACCTTTTTCTTGGCTACTTTCTTTTTTGCCTTTTTCTTAGCGACTTTTTTCTTGGCTTTCTTTTTTGCGGCCATGCTGTTCCCCTCTAATTTAAAAATGAATTAATTATTTTGTTATAAAAAATGCCTGCAATATTAAAAATGATTACAGGCATTATATTTTTTAAGCACTTTCTTTTAAGGCTTTTTTCAACTCGTGATCAGCCTGCACTTGTAACAAGGAGATGACACATTCTTTTAGGTCATCATAAAAAGGTTTTTCGGTTCCAAACTGTTCGTCATCACCATAAAAGAACTGACAAAAGAATTTATGGTTTTCTACTTTTGCAATAATAAAATGACAGGTTTTGGATTCCCAGTAAATTGCCGGACAAGGTTTTAATTCATGTTCACTTTCATCAATATGTAATTCTATATCTGCTAGCTGGGTTTCTACGGCTTGCCGATATCGTTCGGCCAGAACATCATTAATGAGCTTTTCTTCTGCGGGAGTAAAATCGTTGTTACCTGTGTCATTCATAAAACAATACTCTGAACTTATATGTGTTTGAAAATAAGTAGCAAAGGATACTCGATCATTTTAAGAATTGGAAATTTAATGCTTAAATAGCAGGCTAATAAAGACTTTTTATATGGCAGCAAAAGTAGGATTTATGCGCTGGTTTTTATACTTTTAAGTGCGCGGGAAAGTCGTGCTTCAAGCCGTGCAGTATCATCGCGTAATTGATTGATGTTTTTACTAAATTCTTCAAGTTCTGAAGAATGCGGACTGAGCTGCCCTTCATCCTGTATATATTCACGGCCATCTGACATAAGGGTGTTAAGCGCATTTTTACCCCATGTATTAAAATCATGAAACAGGCGTGAAGTTTTATAGGCAATAAAGTCGCCGCTGTAATTTGACAACCATTCTTCCCAGTCTAAATCGAGCTGATCTAAAATACGCTTGAAACGCTGGCCTAATTCTATATCGCCTTTAATGCGTACCTTGCCACTGAATAAACTCTCCGTCGCATCACCCAGTGACATGTTGATAAAGGCCAGCGCATGGCCCTGTAAGATTGCATCAGCTTTTCCCTGGTAAAGATATTTAACATAAATACCTTCATTATGCGGAAATAAAAAGAGGCTTAATTCGAGATCCGTGATGTCGAAGGCAATAACTTTATCTTGTAAGGCTGCAAGCTTTTTTAATGTTGCGGGATCCTGTTTAAGGATAAGGTTAATTGAAGTTTCAAAGGCCTCAGTTAGGGTGAGGATGGTTTCGGTTGCAAAGCTCATCGTTACGAATGAGCTTAGATTTTATAACCACGGTGCAAAGCAACCACACCGCCTGTTAAATTAAAGTATTCTGCTTTTTCAAAGCCCGCATCAAACATCATCTCTTTTAATGTTTCCTGATCAGGATGCATGCGAATGGATTCCGCCAGATATCGATAACTATCCGGATCATCAGCAATGACTTTGCCCATTAGCGGTAACAGTTTGAATGAGTAAGTATCGTAGACTTTGCTGAGTAAGGCAGATTCAGGCTTTGAAAATTCTAAAACAAGCAGGGGTGCCCCGGGTTTGAGTACACGATACATTGAACGTAAAGCCGCATCTTTATCGGTAACGTTACGCAAACCGAAAGCAATGGTGATGGCATCAAAATGATTATCCGGGAAGGGCAGGCATTCTGCATTGGCCTGAACGTATTGCACGTTACCCGCAATGCCTTTGTCGGTTAAGCGTTCGCGGCCCACTTTTAACATAGAATCGTTAATGTCCGCGACAGTGACAGAGCCTTCCTGGCCGACGATACGCGCAAATTTTGCGGCCAGGTCGCCGGTACCACCCGCCAGATCTAAGACATGATGGCCATGGCGGACGCCACTCATTTCAATGGTATAACGTTTCCAGGCGCGGTGAATACCAAACGACATAAGATCGTTCATGACATCGTATTTGCTTGCTACAGAATGGAATACACCTGCAACTTTGTTGACTTTGTCGTCGTAAGCAACCTGTTCAAAACCAAAATGTGTTGTGTCATCTTTCATGGGCTAACTATACCGCAATCTATGAAAAAGCGTAGGGTCGATTAACTCGCGTGTTTTGGCTCGGGCCGTTCTTTGCCGGCATCTTTTAAGCGCTGTAGATAGTTTTTCCAGTTTTCTTCATAGTTTTCGCCCAATTCATAAAGCGTGTCCCAGGAGAAAATACCGGTGTCATGGTTATCATCAAAAAAAGGTTGAATGGCATAGTTGCCGATCATTTCAATTTGCGTGATGTTGACGTCCTGTTTGCCAAATTGTAAGACTTCCTGGCCGGGGCCATGGCCCTGTACTTCAGCAGAGGGCGAGTGTACTCGTAAATACTCAACGGGCAAGTTAAAAGTTTTGCCGTCACTAAAAACAACTTCAAGAATGTGCGAAGCCTGGTGAAGTTTAATGTCTGTTGGTTTAATCATCTTTATGTCCTAAATTACTTTTATAAAATATAACGGCAGCGGGGTGTAAAATTTTCTGCTGTTACAAAATGTAGCGGCTAAGGTCATCATCCTGCGCCAGTTCAGAAATATTTTCATCCACATATTCTGCAGTGACTCTGATTTCTGTGCCGCTGTTTTCAGATGCGGTAAATGAAATCTCTTCAAGTAAACGTTCAAGAATAGTATGTAAGCGACGTGCGCCAATATTTTCAGTACGCTCATTAACCTGAAAAGCGGTTTCTGCAATGCGGCGAATACCTTCCTCAATAAAACTTAAGGTAACACCTTCTGTTTCCATTAAGGCGCGATACTGTTCAGTCAGTGAGGCATCCGGTTCAACTAAAATACGCATAAAATCATCTGATGTTAAGGCATCGAGCTCTACCCGAATGGGAAAACGACCTTGTAGCTCAGGTATTAAGTCGGAAGGCTTGGTTAAGTGAAAGGCTCCCGAGGCAATAAATAAAATATGATCGGTTTTCACCATGCCATATTTTGTCGTTACGGTTGAGCCTTCAACTAAAGGCAGTAAATCCCGCTGTACACCTTCACGGGAAACATCAGAGCCACTGGTTTCGCCGCGTTTTGCAATCTTGTCCATTTCATCTAAAAAGACAATACCGTTTTGTTCGACATTTTTTAAAGCGTCTTCCTTAATCTCTTCTTCATTGATTAAGTTAGCCGCTTCTTCATCAAGCAGAAGTTTAAAAGCCTGCTTAATCGGTAACTTGCGTGTGCGTTTTGTCTGGTTACTGCCCAGGTTTTGGAACATGCCCTGTAACTGGTTGGTCATTTCTTCCATGCCGGGGGGGGCCATAATTTCTACCCCGATTTGTTGCGGGCTGACCTCAATTTCAATTTCTTTATCATCGAGGTCGCCTTCGCGCAATTTCTTACGAAATTTTTGCCGTGTCGGATTTTCGTTTTTATCCATATCATCGGTTCCGGCGTCACGCGCGGGCGGTAACAGAATATCTAAAATACGATCTTCAGCTGCGTCTTCTGCTTTAGCCTGAACATTCACCATGGCGTGCTCACGTGTCAGCTTGATCGAAATTTCCATGAGATCACGAACAATCGATTCAACATCTCGTCCCACGTAACCGACTTCGGTAAACTTTGTGGCCTCAATTTTTAAGAATGGTGCGCGTGCCAACTTTGCCAGACGGCGTGCAATTTCAGTTTTACCGACACCAGTTGGGCCGATCATTAAAATATTTTTAGGGGTGATTTCATTGCGTAAACTTTCATCAACCTGGCTGCGACGCCAGCGGTTTCTTAAGGCAATGGCAACGGCACGCTTTGCCGCGGCCTGGCCGACAATGTGTTTATCCAGTTCATTGACTATTTCTTGGGGTGTCATTTGCGACATACTTAAAATTCCAGTTCTTCAAATACTAAATTGTGATTGGTATAAATGCAGATATCAGCCGCAATATTCAAGGCTTCTGTAGTAATTTCTTTTGCGTCCAATTCGGTGTTGTTGACTAAAGCGCGTGCAGCTGAAAGAGCATAATTTCCACCTGATCCAATGGCCATAATGCCGTGCTCGGGCTCTATTACATCACCGTTACCGGAAATAATCAGAGAAGCTTCTGCGTCGGCTACGGCAAGTAGCGCCTCTAAACGGCGCAAAGTGCGGTCTGTACGCCAGTCCTTTGCCATTTCTACAGCTGCTCGAACGAGCTGACCATTGTGTTTTTCAAGTTTGGCTTCAAAGTATTCAAATAAAGTGAAAGCATCCGCGGTGCCTCCGGCAAAACCCGCAATCACTTTGTCGTTATATAAACGGCGCACTTTGCGTACATTGCTTTTCATCACAGTATCTCCCATGGTCGCCTGACCATCGGCCGCAATAACAACCTTGTTGCCGCGGCGTACAGAAAGAACGGTGGTTCCTCGATATTGTTCCAAGATGAGCTCCAGTAAAAAATAAGCGAAAAATAGGGATAGTTGCAGGATAACAACGGTGCCGATTGTACACCTGAGAGGGAATTTGAACAAATGATTCTGGCTAATGGTTTCTTTTTCAATAGCTTAGAGGTTATTGTTGTTGTGTTCAGGAAAAAATCTGCATCAAGAGAGTGGTATGGTTAAGGCAAGCAGTAATCAGGATGGATTTTTAGTTATCAGGATCGTTTTTATCCATTCAAAATTTTAAAATAAAAAAGCACGGAATAAGTACTATTCCGTGCTTTTACCGAAAGCCGCGACTTATTTACGGGCAATGGTGATATTTTTGTTTAAGTTAGTGACGGCTTCTCTGGCGGCTAATTTTGAAATATCTATTAACTGCGGGTAGAGCTTATTGAAGTTGGATATACCCATGAACTGGCCAACGCCCTCCGTTTCTTTTTCGATTATGTCCTGCCAGATAATTTGATTGTTTTTGTCTGTCGCAACGATGCTTAGAGTGAGTTTGCCGTTAGCCTTGCCTGCAGAAACAGGTATAGGTATAGGTAATAAACCTGAAAGCGTGAAACCACTATTTACTTTATGGTAACCGGCGGACACACTGATGATGGCATTAACTTTCAACTCCTTAAATAAACGTGCCATGTCTTTTTTATGATCGCGCGGATCAAATTTCTTATACCCTTTCGCAGTTTTTAATGAAAGCAGCCCTTCAGAGGTATCCGTTTTTAAGCGACGGTAAGTGCGATTTTTTTTAACTGTATTAGGGCTGATAAGTCTAAAATGTTTGGTTGATTTAAATTCTTTGTAGATAACCGATGAGAGCGTGGTAAGTAATTTTTTATCTTCTTTGGTGCCTAATCCGAACCCGCTTGTCTGGCCCGTTACCTGGACTAATGCAAACTGGCCTTTTGTCTGAAATGCCTCTGACTTATAAACTTTAGATGCGCAACCAGATAAACTTAATGTTGATATGATAATACTTAAGAAAATAAATTTTTTCATAAAAACCTCATTTTTGTGTGTAAACAAGTTCGAGGGTATCGTCATAGTTATGTTTATCCAATATGAAATTTATCAATATGTGAACCAGAACAATGTTTTGCTTAGTAATTTTTTTTCAAGAATTGAACTTTGTAAGATTTTTATAAAGCTGGGAAATAGGATTCAAATAATTTCTTCGAAAGAACAAGAAGCGCAGCAACTATAATAACCCCTAAAATATGTTCCATCACTTTTGCAGAATATCGAGTGGCTCCCATGTGCGAGCCAAGATAGCCGCCAAGGACAACCGCAATAATAAGAGGGATATACTGGTTCAGATCGATGGCGTTATATTGTAGGCGTGAGATGAGTCCGGAGAGCGAATTAAGCCAGATAAAAATAATGCCACATGCCGCCGCTTCTTTTGCTGTTCCAAGACCAAGAATTATGATTAAGGGAACCAAATAAATACCGCCACCAATTCCCGCCGTGCCGGCGATAAAACCAAAAAGCGAGCCGGCGATAAGTGAAATAATAATTTTTGCCTGGTGACTTAAGTTTAAATTGAGGGTTGTGTTTTTCCATAGATAAATGCGAAATGCGGTAAATAATAAAGAGAAAAATAAAATAAGGTAAAACATGTCAGGTGTTAGCTTTAATGCGCCACCCAGATAGGCCATTGGCATTGAAGTGAGGATAAAAGGTAAAAGCAATCTTAACCTGGCATGTTTATGGCGAATATAATTAAGGCTGCCAATACTGGTAACAAATAAATTTAAGGTCAGAGAAACAAGCGGAATGGTTAAACTGCTCATGCCGGCAAGTAACATCATTGCCGTGTAGGACGAACCACCACCAAGCCCCACTGAAGAATAGGCAAAGGCAATAGCAAAAAAAATTAAAGGTAAAAAATAGGGCGAGTTGATTAAAGCATCCACGTCAATTGAGGCCTTAGAAATTAAATTCGAAGAAAATTACTGCAAAAAATAAAAAACGATCATAGCGTTATTTTTCAGGAAAAAGCACCGCTTCGACTTCTTTTATTTCACTTTGTGCCGCTTCAATTGCAGCAGGTAAGTCTTTTTTGTTTAAACCGGTCAATGTCCATGATGCGGGGTTTATTTGGGGGATTTCGTTGTCTTCATTTGTGGAGTCAAAGTCAGCCATCACCGCTACTGAATTTGCAATGTTAATTAAAGCGACTTCGGCGGGGAATTGCTTTGCTTTATCGGGTTCATGATGAAATTCGATGCATTCTTTGAGTACAGGGGGCAGCTTCCAGTTTTCAATTAAAGCGGCACCCACTTGCATATGGTCAAAACCAAAGACTTGTCGTTCAGCCTCAAAGGATTCTAATTCTTCATCGCCTTCCATTAACAATAAAATAGCTTCATGTGATTTTTCCGGGCGCTGGTTAAACATTAACAGCTGCCCAATATCATGCAATAAACCGGCGATAAAAATAGATTCACCGTGTGCTTTTTTACTTTTTTTGGCCAGGATTTGGGCAAGGATGCCGCAGTATAAGCTGTGGTGCCAAAAGTCATGCATGGAAATTAAATTATTAGGGATACCCTCAAAAGTGTCATTTGCTGAGGAAGATAAAACAAGGTCACGAATTTTGTTGGTGCCAAGCACAGAAACGGCACGGGTAATGGTTTCAATTTCTGCAGACAGGCCGTAGTAGGCGCTGTTAGCAATTTTTAGCATGCGCACAACAAGCGCAGGATCCTGAGTTAAAACGGCAGCCATGTCATCTGAGGTTGACTCAGGATCGTTGGCAATTTCATTTACGCGTATAGCAATTTGTGGAAGCGTAATAAGCTCGCTGGCATTGTCGACTAAATTTTGAATTTCTACTGTTGGCATAAAAGAGGGCGCCCTACTTATCTTTACTGTTAAGTTTAGTTAATATTCACGCATTTTTAGTGGATAAATATAATTTTTACTGTTGTTAACATACGCAACTTGTTAATTGATCGCTTATTCATTCACTAGTTGCTCTATCTTGCGGATGATGCTTTCTTGCTCCCAATCAACGCCACCAAATATGGCATACCTTATTTTTCCTTGTTTATCAACAATATAGCTTGTTGGGAAGGCAAAAACACCCCAGCTTTTTAGTGCTGCGCCGTTTTCATCAAATAAAATTGGGAATTGAACATCGACTTTAGTGTCGAGAAACTGTTGTACCGTTTTTTTATCCTCTGCCATATTAACGCCCAATATGGTGAAACCTTTAGAAAAAAATCGATTTTGTAGTCGCTGCATCGAGGGCATTTCGTGAACGCAAGGCGGGCACCAGCTTGCCCAAAAATTTACCAGCACCACTTTTCCTTTTAAATCTTTTAAGTCGACTACTTTATCTTTAAGGTTGGGCAAACGCAGAGTGGGTGGGTTTGGGTTACCTCGAAAGCTTTTCAGGCGGCGTTCTTTTTTACCTGTTTGAATGTTGAGTTTTGTATTTTGAGAAATAACGGCTTTACGTTTTTTATAAGGTAAAGCGATAAGGGATTTTGCTGCCTGTTTTAATGTTTTGGGCAATTGTGTGCTGATTTTTTTTTCGTATTTGTCTGCATCAGGGCGAAAATAGTATCGATCGCGTACCCCCTTTATTCGCTTCACAAAAACATCACTGCCACTTTTTTCAAGTGCAGGTATTGTTTTATCGAGTTTCCAGTACCAGGGTGATTTTTTGGGCTGCAAGATAAAAATCGGCAAGTTTGTTTGTTCGACTATGGGTTGTAGTTTTGCTTCAACCCCTGGATCGGGTGTTTCGATATAAAATTTGGGGCTCATTAAAATAACACCGGTTAAAGCGGTGCTATCCGGGTATGTTGTTTGCCAAAGGTGCGCCCCTCTTAGCAGCGGTAAACTTCCGCGACCCGTTGTGACGGGAATAATTTTTTTCCCCGTTTTTTGATAGGCATATTCAATAAGCTGGCTAAAATCAGTGTCGGGAATGCGATCCATACTGCTCGCGGCTACAGGGAGAAAGTGTGAAGAAAAAAGATCGACACGCCAAACCTCAATATTTTTATTGATTAATTCACGTATAATTTTTTCTTCGGTTTTTTGTGGCCCGGCTTCTGAGTAGAGCCAGAGAAAAAGCGTGTTGCCTTTTGCTTTATAAATCGTTGTTATAATTTCATTTTCGCTATCTGTTGGAATCAGGTGGACTTCTTCTGCAAGAACAGACTTAGAAATAAGGATAAAAAAGAAGACTAATGAAAAATAAAATTTTAATAAGGGCTGTATACGCATATTAGATTTTTTTAATTTGAAGACAGATACAACAATTTTATCTTACTTTAAGTTTAAAATGAGGTTTAATGCTGAAATTGTATAAAAAGTATTTTAATCTGATAATTGCTGAGCCGGCTCATTGATATTGGTTTTTAGCTCGTTGAGATACGTTTGAATTTTTTCTATGTTATTTTTTGTCAGGCTTGAATGTTGTTCTTTTTCCTGTAAAAGAATTTTTTGTATTTCGCAGCAAATTTCAGCCTGTGTGTTAAAACCAAACGTTGCAGCAGTGCCCTTAAAGGTATGGATAAGGCGGTAGAAGGTCTCGATTAGCTCATCGCTAGCCAAATCATCGCGGTATTGCTCCCAGCATGATTTAATTTCATTATATTTTTCAGGGAGTTGACGACAGTATTTGTCACGCAAAGCTTGCATTCGTTGTTCAAAAGCAATTTTTTTCGCTGTAGCCATCCTCCATCCTATATGTATTTTTTATTAACTTGCAATAGCTTTCTCATATTAATTGCATTGTTTGCTTTATAAAATCTAATATAAATACTTCTTATTGAAAGCCGCAATATAAAGCCACAATTTGTTAGAATGCCCCGATGGATGTTTCTTATATAATTGACCCTCTAAATGATGCGCAGCGCCAGGCGGTGTGTGCGCCCACATCAAATATTTTAGTATTGGCTGGTGCTGGCAGCGGTAAAACACGCGTGCTGGTGCACCGTATAGCGTGGTTAATGCAGGCTGAAAATATTTCTCCGTACGGTATTCTGGCGGTGACCTTTACCAATAAAGCAGCAGCTGAAATGCGGGGTCGGATTGAGAATTTGCTGGGTATTCCCTCCAGTGGATTATGGGTAGGAACCTTTCATGGTATCGCCCACCGTTTATTGCGTGCGCACTGGAAAGAAGCCGAATTGCCGCAAGCCTTTCAAATAATGGATTCTGAAGATCAGCACCGGGCTTTAAAGCGGGTGATCCGCGAAATGGGTTTAGATGAAAAGCGCTGGGTGCCGCGCGAGGCGCAGTGGTGGATTAACGGCAAAAAAGATGAAGGGCTGCGCCCGCACAATATTGAACATAATAATGACATGTATCTCAGGCATATGGTTGAAATTTACCGGGAATATGAAGCCATGTGCCAGCGTAATGGCGCACTTGATTTTGCCGAGTTGCTGCTGCGGGCGTATGAATTATGGGTTAAGCGTCCCGATGTGCTGCAACATTATCAGGCGCGTTTTAAAAACATTCTTGTCGATGAGTTTCAGGACACCAATACGATTCAATATGCATGGATCAAAATTTTAGCGGGTAACGAGGCAAATGTTTTTGTGGTGGGTGATGATGATCAATCCATTTACGGTTGGCGCGGTGCGCAAATCGAAAATATTTATAAGTTTTCTAAAGACTATAAAAATGCTTCAAATTTTCGTCTGGAGCAAAATTACCGTTCCACAGGAAATATTTTAGGTGCAGCGAATGCCTTAATTGCAAACAATACTGATCGCATGGGCAAAGAGTTGTGGACAGATGGAAGTGACGGTGAGTTAATCGAAATTTACAGCGCCTTTAATGAAGTTGACGAAGCACAATATATTGTACGTAAAATTACAGACTGGCGTGATGAGGGTGGCTTCTTAACGGAGAACGCGATTCTGTATCGCTCTAATGCACAGTCGCGTGTGCTTGAAGAAGCGTTAATGCAAAGTGGTACAAACTATAGAATTTATGGTGGCTTACGTTTCTTTGAACGTCAGGAAATCAAAGATGCCGTGGCTTACCTGCGGCTAATTGCAATGAAAAACGATGACGCTTCTTTTGAGCGTATCGTGAATGTGCCAACACGTGGCATCGGCAATAAAACCGTTGATCTTGTGCGTAGTTGTGCGCGTGAAAATAATATTTCAATGTGGCATGCAACTTTGCAATTGATTGAGCAGGGTACGATCACCTCGCGTGCATTAAGTTCATTACAACAGTTTGTTGACTTAATTAATGAGAGTGAAGCCGACATTAAAGGCATGGAGTTGTATGAGCAAATCGAACATGTGATTCATCAAAGTTGTTTGATCGCCCATTATGAAAAAGAAAAAGGTGAGAAAGGTCGTAACCGTATAGAAAATCTGGATGAGCTTGTCAATGCCGGGCGCAGTTTTGAGCAGGATGAGTGGGAAGAGTCGGATGTCGATCAAATGACCGCATTTATTTCTCACGCATCATTAGAAGCCGGCGAAGGTCAGGCCAATGAAGGTGAAGACTGTGTGCAGTTAATGACTTTGCACTCTGCAAAAGGTTTAGAGTTTAAACAGGTTTTTCTCGCTGGAATGGAAGAGGGTTTATTCCCGCACAGCCGTTCATCAGAAGAAAGTGGTCAGTTAGAAGAAGAGCGCCGCCTTTGTTATGTCGGCATGACGCGCGCGATGGAAAAGCTCACCATTACCCATGCAGAGAAAAGACGTTTATATGGCGAAGAAAAATATGCGCCTGCTTCACGTTTCATTACAGAAATACCCGATGAATTCACACAACAGGTACGTATGCAAGGAAGTGCCGTAGCGCTATCGACTTATGGTGATGACTATTCCACAGATAAAGAAAAAGCGGTGCAAGATGCTGCACCCGTTCAGTTAGGGCAACGCGTATTTCATGAGAAATTTGGAGAGGGTGTGGTATTAAACTATGAAGGCGAAGGCCGACACGCCCGGGTACAAATTAATTTTGACGAACTGGGAAGCAAGTGGTTGGTAATGGAATACGCAAATTTGATTGTGTGATTTATCGGCCTCATATTGGTCATTGCATATTCGAGCCAGCCCTTTAAGTGGTTTGCCTTTTTTAGCCTTAATTCTCCTTCTTAGTCATAATTCCCCTTCAGATTTAATGTTATTGGTGATAACTTTATAAATAATTCCAATTTTTCGAGTTTAGGAATACTTCGAATGAAAGTATACAACCTGAAAATACGTATTCTGGTGCCTTTGGTGCTTATTATGGCTGCGGTCTTGAGCCTGTTCGTATTTGGTATCTATTATGATGAGCAAGAACATCTGGCGGATGATCTGAAGCGTAGTATTCATTCTATTGAAGGGCACTATCAAAGCGCTTTAAAAGAACGCGAACACAAACTGGGTTCCGTACTGGACGTTATTGCAACAAACTCTAAATTTAGTTCTGCATTGGAAAAGCGTGATCGTGAAAAATTACTGGAGCTGTCCAGGCCTTTTTTTAAAAAATTAAAAAATAGTCATAACATCACACATTTTTATTTTCACGATCCCCAACGCAGTAATATTTTACGTGTCCACCAACCTTCCCGACACGGCGATATTATAGGACGTTTCACTGCGCTCGGCGCTGAAAAAGCGAAAAATTTCTTTTCTGGTATAGAGCTTGGGCCGCTGGGAACATTTACGTTTCGTGCAGTACTTCCAGTATGGAGGAAAGATAAATTATTGGGCTATGTTGAACTGGGTGAAGAAATTGATGCCGTTATTCAGGATATGCAGCGCATTTTTAAAGTTAGCTTATTAGTCGTTATAGAAAAAAGTTTTTTGCATCAACCGGACTGGGTATCCGGTATGAAGTTGCTTGGGCGAAAGGCTGACTGGAATCACCTTACAAATCAGGTTGTTGTTTCACAAACCTTTAATGAATTACCTAAGGGTTTGAACGAAATCCTGTCTCAACAAAAAAATAGTTTATTTTCAAATAACATTAAATTAGAACAAGACGGGCAATCTTTTTGGGGACGCACTCTGCCTTTAATGGACGCAAGTCAACGAACGGTTGGGGGCATGGTGTTATTGCGCGACATGAGTCAACGTATTCAAAGCACCAGAGAGATGATAACCATCATAGCCAGCAGCTCACTGTTAATATGCATTTTAATTTTTATTTTTTTCTACTTTACCCTTGGCAACACAGAGCAACAACTGGCAACGTCTATTCATAATCTTCAGCAAAGTAAAGAACAGCTTTCACATGCACAGCATATTGCGCGTATGGGTAGCTGGGAATCTGATATTAAAAACAATGAATTTGTCTGGTCTGACGAAATGTATAATATATTCGAAATCAGCCCGTTAGATTCCTCCGCCTCTTACCAAAGTTACATTGATGCTGTGCACCCTGATGATCGCGATAGAGTAAAAAAATATATGGAGAATTCACGTGAAAGTGATGAGCCATATGATATTACTTATCGAATTTTAATGCCTGATGGGCGAACTAAATATCTAAGGGATATTTGTGACTTTACATATGACAGTGCTGGAAATGTCAAACATACAACAAAAATTGTTCATGATATTACTGAGCTGCGGCAAGCCGCCATGTTGTCAGAAAGGATGGGTAATCTCTTTGAAAATTCATGGAATGAAATCTATACCTTTAATGCAGACTCACTCAAATTTGTTGATGTTAGCAAGGGTGCACTTCAAAATCTTGGATACACAATAGAAGAATTACAGCAACTAACACCAGTTGATATCAAGCCTGAAGTAAGCTGGGATCAATTTTATACTTTGATTGAACCGTTATATAACGATGAAGTTAAGCAGGTTAGTTTTGAAACATTACATCAACGCAAAGACGGCACGTGCTATCCGGTTGAGGTGCGCCTGCAAATATCAAAAGAAGAGTTGTCACCAATATTTACTGCTATTATTCAGGATATCAGCGAGCGTAAAAAATATGTTGAGGAACTTGAGCATAAAGCGTTGCATGACGCATTAACTGATTTACCTAACCATTCTTTATTACATGATCGTCTGCAACATGCGTTAAAAATAGCGCATAGAGGAAAGTCAACACTTGCGCTGCTCAACCTTGATATTGTTCGCTTACGAGAAATAAACGATGTAATGGGACATCAAAATGGAGATATTGTATTAAAAGAAACGGCGGTTCGTTTACGAAAAGTATTACGTGAGGTAGATACAGTAGCGCGCCTCAGTGGTGTTGGATTTTCTATTGTCATGCCAGGTATAAATATTGATAACGTAAATATTGCTATAAATAAAGTTCAAATGCTGTTTAAAGAGCCTGTCATTATTGAAGAGACACCCCTTGATATTGAAGTTGTAATTGGCATTGCTTTTTATCCGTTACATGGTGAGGAGCCAGAAGAGTTAATAAGACATGCAGATATTGCAACAAATGTTGCCAAGGGCGATGTGAATGGTTTTTGTATTTATAACCCTGAAGATGACCCATATAGTTTGAAGCGTTTAAAACTGTATGGAGAATTAAGTAGTGCGATTAGCAATAAAGAGTTGGCACTTTATTATCAACCTAAAATTGATATTAAGACAGGTAAAATAAAAAGTGTAGAAGCTCTTGCCCGCTGGCCACACCCTGTAGAGGGTATGATCTCTCCCGGAAAATTTATTCCTATGATTGAGCAGACAGGGATGATTCGTCCATTCACGCTTTGGGTGTTGGAAGAGGCTATTATGCAAATTAAATCCTGGGCTCAATCCGGGATTGATCTTAGTGTTGCCGTTAATCTGTCAACGCGTAACTTACTTGATCCTAGCCTGCCTGATTATATTCAAAACTTGCTTAACTCTCACCAGGTTAGCGCTAATAAACTTTCACTGGAGATAACGGAGTCTGCCATTATGTCTCGTCCCGAAAGCGCTATCGCATTACTCGAACGCTTACATAAGATGGGCTTCAGCTTATCGATTGATGATTTTGGTACCGGTTATTCATCACTTGCTTATTTAAAAAAACTACCGGTAAATGAAATAAAAATTGATCAATCATTTGTTTATGGATTAATTACAAATGAAGATGATGCCGTTATTGTTCATTCCACTATCGACCTTGCACATAATCTGGGGCTGACGGTTGTTGCTGAAGGTGTTGAGAGTAAAGAAGTTCACGATATGCTTACGACATTGGGATGTGATATTAGCCAGGGTTACTATTTTACCCAACCTATAACGAACCAAGAGCTTTCGCTGTGGCTAAATGAATCACCGTGGGGTTTATGCGAGACAAAATCGCCGTTCTTGTATTCAAGTTAATGGAATACACATATCTAATTGTGCCATTAAGCTTTAAACAGTACCACGAACTTCGTAATACTCCCTGTTTTTCCTTAAATGATTTTTATAGAGAATATTCTTCACCCAGATAAGTTGAGGGTTATGACTTTTGATGACATTCTATATTGGTATGTAGAAATTAGTTATAGGTGAGAGTATCTGAGCTGATAGTGATTATCTTTTTGGTGTCGATAGCAGGAAGTGGTTTACCAAGATAATGTCCTTGAGCAAAATCAACACCGTAGTCTTTTAAAATATTCAGTGTTTTTTCATTTTGCACAAATTCGGCGATTGTTTGCTTGCCCAGCGCGTGAGCAATTTGGTTCATAGACTGCACCATCGCACGATCAACTTTTGATGTGTCGAGTGATTTTACAAAAGAGCCATCGATTTTAAGTTTGTCAACGGGTAGATTTTTTAAATACGCAAAAGAACAGAGCCCGGTGCCAAAATCATCCAGGGCAAACTGACAGCCCATGTCTTTAAGTTTTGCGATAAATATTTTTGCCGCATTAATATTGGCAATCGCTGCTGTTTCGGTAATTTCAAAGGTGAGGCTGGAAGGTTCTAACCCTGTATTGTCGAGAATACCTTGTATCATGGGCAGTAATTCTTTGTCCTCAAAGGCTCGGCCAGACAGGTTTATGGCAAAATGAATATTGTTGTTTTCTTTGTGCAGTTTTACCAGCGCATGCATAGCACGGCTAACGGTCCAGCGATCAACATTATTGATGAGTCCAAATCGCTCTGCTGCAGGTATAAATCCGCTCGGTAAAATTCGCTGTCCGTCATCCAGATCCATTCTCAATAATACTTCGTAATCTTTAACGGTGCCGTGGTTGACAGAAACAATGGGTTGGTAGACTAAAGAGAAGTGATCATTTTCATAGGCTTTTTTGACCCGGGCTGCCCAGCCGATATCTTTTGTCATACCGTCAATTTGTTTGTTGGCGGGGTCATAAACATGGAAGCAGTTACGGCCTTGTTTTTTAGCAATATTACAGGCGATATCTGCATGTGACAGGGCGCTATCGGCTGAGTCCGTTTGTCGGGTTAAATGTGTAACCCCCATGCTACAGGTAATATTAAATAGCTGACTATCAGCGAAAAAACGATAAGAATCAAAAAAACCAAGTAAGTTGTGAGCAACAACCTCTGCAGCATCTTCATCAGTATTATAAAGAAGAATGGTAAATTCATCTCCACCAAAGCGCGCTAACAGATCGCCGTCACGTAATTTGTTCTTTAAGAGTTGACTTACTTCAATAAGCAGTTCATCGCCGGCAGCATGGCCAATGGTGTCGTTAACATATTTAAACTGGTCAAGATCAAGATAAATTAAAGTGCAGTGCTCATTACTACGGGGCAAGCGATTAATTAACCCTTCCAGTTCCTGTTGGAAGAAGGAGCGATTTTTTAGGCCGGTTAATTTGTCATGTTGAGTTTGGTATGTAAGTTCTGCTTCATACGCTTTTTGCTCTGTTATATCACGGGCAGTTCCGGTGATATATTGTACGCTGCCATCGGCGTTGAAGTGGGGACAAGCATTAAAACTTATATGTTTTGTTTGGCCATCTTTATTCAAATGTATCGTTTCATGCCCCAGTAATTCATTGCCCGTTATAACAGAGTTAAAGGCGTAGGTATCACGATCTTTCGATTCAGGTGTTTGTAAGTTTGCAAAGGGGGTATGTAAAAGTTCATCAGCAGTATAACCATATATATGTAAACAAGCTGCGTTGAGGTAGGTCCAGTTACCTTTTATATCCATGCTCCAAACTAAGTCATGTGCTGTAACAACTAAATTACGGTAACGCTCTTCAGCTTCCTGTAAACGTAATTCAGTAGCTTTGCGAACAGTGACATCTTCAACAAGAATAATGTAGTAAAGTTTATTATTCATTTTCATATGGCTAATACGAATCGACAAAGTTAGCTTTTGGCCATTACGATGTGAAGCGGCAATATCCTGACGAACATTATTTTTAAGTTCACTTGCTTTTGGTAGTGTAAGTTTAGGTAATAGCCAGATAATATTTTGTTGATAAATTTCAGTAGAATTAAAACCAAAAAGTTGTTCTGCTGCGGGGTTAAACATTTCAATTTTTTGTTTTTCGTTAATGACGATAATGCATTCTGCTGCATGTTCAACAATGGCCTGAACATATTGATCCTGTTCACTTAAACGATTAAATAAGCGGCTAAGGGTTTGCACTAAAAATCCAATTTCATCATTAGATTGAGGTTGCAGTTGTCTGGCTAAATTTGAATAGCTTATGGCGCCCGAATTTGCGGTCACCATTTCAACCGGTTTAAGTGACTGCGTTAAGCTGCGATAAGAAACCAGTGTTGCGATGATAATGGCTAAACCCATTAGTGCCCAGGCAAGAATAACTTCAAGAGAAATGAAACCGGTTTGCCACCAGTAATATTTCAGCAAAATAGAGCTGGTTAATAAGGGCAGATAGCCACCGATGAGCAACATTTTTGCGCGCATCCCCATTTTAATGTTGGAGAGATCAGAGAAACGCGCAAGTTTGCCTAAGGTTGACAAGCTATCAAGATAGCCTGGAATACCAACAAAAATGGTAATAGTTAATTGTAAAAGAATGAAGTGTAATAGCGTTGAGGCATCAATAATCTGGCCTGATTTTTGTAAAAGTAAATGGTGTATCGTTGGTATGGATAAAACATAGAGCAAAAAAAACATCCAATAACGACTGGCAAAACTTTGTAATTGTGTGTTCAGCTCTTCAGGCAAAAAATTATTTTCAGGGTTTTTTAGTTTCCATTCAATGACGGGTTGTAAAAAATGCTTAAAATGAACAGCACACCAAAGTAATAATGCACTATAGGTCAAAATTAAAATAACGCCAGATTCGCCTGTCAGAAGTGTTTCTAGTTCCACCATATTAAATATACTGGCGGTGGCATAACCGATAATGGGGGCAAGCGCAAAACTTGCCAGAGTGACAAAAAATAAGCGTCGTTGGATGAGTAAAAGTGCCTGTTCCATTTTATTTTTTCATTTTGGTTATTTTAAATAGACACGGTTATCTTCGATAAACAGGAGGGTATCATCGCAGAATAGGAGGGATATTGCTACTAAATACAATAATTCAGCTGTTACTGATATTTGCTTTAGGAGAGTGGGGAATTGTTATTATTTTAGTTGTTGGGTTTAAATAGATTGGTTGCCTGAAAAATATTAAATTGATTTTAATTTTTTTCTTTTAAATTCAGGCTAACAGAATTAATACAGTATCTTAAGCCGGTAGGTTGAGGGCCATCTGTGAAAACATGGCCTAAGTGTGAACCACAGTTCCGACAATGCACTTCAACGCGGGTCATGCCTAAACTAGTATCCCGGGTTTCTTCAATCGCGGTGTCATTAATGGCCTGGAAGTAACTTGGCCAGCCGGTGCCTGAGTCAAACTTTGTTTCGGAAGCAAACAGGTCTTCACCACAGCCGGCGCAGGTGTATGTGCCTTCGGTTTTGCAATCGGTATATTTTCCCGAAAAAGGACGTTCAGTACCGTGTTTGCGCATGACCTGGTATTGCTCATCGCTGAGGCAACCTTGCCACTCTTGATCTGTTTTTTTTGTCATCAGATTAATTTAATTTTTTTGTGTGGTTATTATTAGCGAGCATTTCTTTATTTTTTTCTTCAAGCGAAGCAATCAACGCATCGATACCTTCGGTTTTAAATTGTGTTGCAAAATTATTTTTATAGGTTGTGATCATACTGATGCCCTCAACGGAGACATCATAAATTTTCCAGCCTTTTTTGGTTAAGTGGACGCGATAATAAATGGGGACGTTTTTTCCGGACTCTGGCCTTAATTCAGCCCTCACCGTGAGAGAGGTTTCCCCTTCTGCTATTTTTGTTGGAAAATAGTGAATAAGATTGTCGTCGAGATCTTTGTCGTTACCGGATAAATATTCCGCAAGTGCAGAGGAGTAAAAGCGTAAAAGCAATAAACGAAATTCGCGAATAAACTTAATTTTTTGTTCTTTTTCGGCTCTGCGCCAATATTTCCCCATGACCAGTTTTGAGGCCGCAATAAAGTCGAGGTGAGGTAAAATAATTTGTTCGACCAGCGATGTCAGCTTATCAGGAGATTGCTTAATTTCAGCGCGGTTTTCATTAATGGACTGGAGCATGGTTTTGGTCGCAGATATGAGTATGGTATCTGGCGAAGGTGTGTTTGCATGGCTATTGCTGCTGATGAGCAGAGTGATGGTGAATGCAAATAATCCATTTTTTAGTAACAGTGCTAAAGTCGGCATAGTGAACTCCGGTGTTTTGACAGCAATCTATCGGGTTATTACAGGGTGCCATTATCTATAAATTAGGAGCAATCTGCATTTATAATATATAGTGTAAAGGTATCATTATGACAAACAGAAGTTAAATTAGTTTAATCAGGAGCTTATTGTGCCATCGACTGAGACAGGACGGGGAAATTTTTCACGCGTGAGAATGCGCCGTATGCGCCGGGATGACTTTTCGCGCCGCTTAATGCGGGAAAACGCATTGAGTGTGAATGACCTCATTTACCCGGTTTTTGTGCTTGAAGGTCAGGGCCAGCGCGAAGAAGTGGCTTCTATGCCGGGTGTTGAGCGGCTTTCGATTGATGAGCTAATGAAAGATGCGAAAGAAATTATTAAATTAGGCATACCAGCCATTGCCCTTTTCCCTGTGACGCCCGATGAGGCGAAATCGTTAGATGCTGCTGAGGCATATAATCCCGATGGCCTGGCGCAGCGCGCAGTTCGTGCATTAAAGGAAATGTACCCAGAACTGGGTGTCATTACTGATGTTGCGCTGGATCCCTTCACTACACACGGCCAGGATGGATTGGTTGATGAGTCTGGTTATGTGATGAATGATGAAACGGTTGAGGTTTTGGTTAAGCAGGCCTTGTCTCACGCAAAAGCGGGGGCCGATGTGGTGGCGCCTTCAGATATGATGGACGGCCGTATTGGCCAAATTCGTGATGCACTGGAGGCTGAAGGGCATATCCATACACGAATTTTGGCGTATTCCGCCAAATATGCCTCGAGTTTTTATGGCCCATTTCGCGATGCCGTGGGATCGTCAGCCAATTTAGGCAAAGGTGATAAGAATAGCTACCAGATGGATCCGGCCAATAGTGATGAAGCACTTTGGGAAGTGAGTCTGGATTTGGATGAGGGTGCCGATATGGTGATGATTAAGCCAGGCATGCCTTATTTGGACATTGTTCGACGTGTTAAAGATGAATTTGGTGCGCCAACCTATGTTTATCAGGTCAGTGGCGAATACGCCATGTTAAAAGCCGCTGCGCAAAATGGCTGGTTAGATGAAAAAGCGGTGGTAATGGAGTCTTTACTTGCATTTAAACGTGCGGGTGCGGATGGTATTTTGACCTATTTTGCTAGATCAGCGGCAAAGTGGTTAAAAGAAAATCAGTAGTAAAATACTCAAGCTTTAACAGGTGTTTATTAACATAATTTTAAGTTTAAAAGATAAAATTAATTGCCATAAAACTGTAATAAAGAGTTTTTAATTGCTTGAGCTCTTTGTATACTTCGCGCCATACGAAGTATAACTATTGGTACTGAAGGCAGTACCAAAACAAGAGGAATATGTATGGCACGCACAACCATTTCGAGCCTGTTTGGCTCATCTCCCGTCACTCCTTTGCAATCTCACATGTCCAGCGTTCAAGAATGTATTGTTGAACTTATTCCTTTTTTTAAAGCGGTTTTAAAAGAAGACTGGACTGAAGCAAAAGCACAGCAAAAGAAAATTGCAAAGCTGGAAAATGAAGCGGATAAGCTAAAGAAAAAGCTGCGCCTACATTTACCCAAAAGTTTGTTTATGCCTATTTCACGTCGTGACTTGCTCGAAGTACTGACCATGCAGGACAAAATTGCGAATAAGTCGAAAGACATCGCGGGCATTATTATCGGCCGTAAAATGACTTTTCCCACAGATGTTAATGATAAGTTACTGGACTTTGTGCAGCGATGTATTGATGCGTCTATGCAGGCACAAAAAGCGATTAATGAGCTCGACGAGCTGGTTGAAACCGGTTTTAGTGGTCGTGAAGTAAAAGTCGTTCAGGACATGATTAAAACTCTGGATGATATTGAATCAGATACGGATAAGATTCAGGTAAAAGTGCGTGCAGCACTTTTCAAACAGGAAAAGGACTTACCGCCGGTAGACGTGATGTTTATGTATCGCGTTATTGATGGCATAGGCGATCTGGCAGACTTATCTCAACGAGTCGGCAGTCGTTTAGAACTTATGCTTGCGCGTTAAGGGAGCGGTATTGTGGAATTAATTACTTCTTATGGAACGATCTTCCTTATTCTGGCCTGTATTTTTGGTTTGTTTATGGCCTGGGGCATTGGTGCCAACGATGTTGCCAATGCAATGGGTACTTCAGTAGGCTCGGGCGCAATTACCATTAAACAAGCGGTTTTAATTGCGGCTGTTTTTGAATTTGCAGGTGCGTTCTTAGCGGGTGGACAGGTAACAAAAACCATTCGTAAAGGCATTATTGATGCGGAAATCCTTTCAGCTACGCCCGAACTTCTGGTGTATGGCATGTTAGCATCATTGCTTGCGGCGGGCATTTGGTTATTGGTCGCCTCTAAGTTTGGCTGGCCGGTATCAACAACACATTCTATCGTCGGTGCGATTGTTGGTTTTGCTGCAGTGGGTATTGGCGTTGATGCGGTACATTGGAGCAAGGTCGGCACGATTGTCATGAGCTGGGTTATCTCTCCGGCTTTAGCGGGTGCGTTCTCCTATTGGTTATTCAGGAGTGTGCAAAAGCTGATACTCAATCGGGATAATCCTTTTGAAAGCGCGAAGCAAGTTGTTCCTTATTATGTTTTTATGACAGGTTTTATTATAGCCCTGGTGACAATGTTTAAAGGTTTAAAGCATGTTGGCTTAGAGGTAAGCGCCGTTGAAAGTTATAGTTATGCTTTTGCCTTTGGCTTAGTCATTATGTTTATGAGCATGATGTCTGTTCGTAAAATTAAACTTGATCCTGCTGCAGATAAAGATTTCCAGTTCGCAAATGTAGAGCGGGTTTTCGGTGTACTCATGGTCGTGACTGCCTGTGCAATGGCTTTTGCGCATGGCTCTAATGATGTTGCTAATGCCATTGGTCCCGTTGCTGCGGTTATTGGTATTGTTCAAAGCGGTGGTGAAATCGCACAAAAATCGGTATTGCCTATTTGGGTTTTGATTTTAGGCGGTGCAGGCATCGTTGCCGGCCTGTTAATGTATGGTCGTCGTGTTATGGCAACCATTGGTAAAAATATTACTGAGCTGACACCGAGTCGTGGTTTTGCTGCAACGCTTGCTGCTGCAACAACGGTTGTCTTTGCTTCGGGAACAGGTCTTCCTATTTCAACAACACACACTTTAGTTGGTGCGGTGTTAGGTGTTGGACTTGCACGAGGCATTGGTGCATTAAACTTAAATGTTGTACGGACTATTTTTCTTTCCTGGATTGTCACTTTACCTGCCGGCGCATTGATGTCGATTTTCTTCTTTTTCACCTTAAAAGGTATTTTCAGTTAATTGTGAAAGATCTTTTCGATTTTGGTAAAAAAATTGATGACTATGCGGTGATGGGTAATCCCATCTCGCATAGTAAATCGCCTTCTATCCATACACTTTTTGCCCAACAAACTCAGCAGTCTATTTTATACACGGCAATCCATGTTGATCCTGGTGGTTTCAAACAAGCGGTCGGTAATTTTGTTGCAGCTGGCGGTAAAGGTTTAAACATTACCGTACCGTTTAAGCAGGAAGCCTGGGAGCTGGTTAGCGAACGTAGTGATCGAGCAGAACGTGCCGGTGCAATAAATACCATTAAAATAGAAGATGGGACATTATTTGGTGATAACACCGATGGTGTTGGTTTGGTTAATGATTTAACCCAAAATCATAATATTGATTTAAAAGATAAAAATATTTTATTAATGGGAGCGGGCGGGGCTGCACGTGGTGTACTCATTCCATTATTAGAACAAAATCCCGGCTCACTCTTTATTGCCAACCGCACCCCGGATAAAGCAAAAGATCTTGCCGATGATTTTTCAGATGCCGGCAATATTAAGGGCGGTGGTTATGAGGCTATTTCTGATTTAACCTTTGATGTAGTTATCAACGCAACAGCGGCAAGCTTGCAAGGTGACTTACCTCCTTTACCCGATACATTATTAAACGACAACGCAAGTTGTTATGACATGATGTATGGTGCAAAAGCAACACCCTTTATGCAATGGGCAACAAGTCACAATGCAGAAACAGTGTTGGATGGCTTAGGCATGCTGGTTGAACAGGCAGCTGAATCATTTTTTATTTGGCGTGGCGTGAAGCCTGAAACAAAAGCTGTTATCGTAAAATTACGAAAAGAACTTCAGGTATAAAAATTTAAATAAGTTGTTCTGTATTTCTCAGTTTTAAGGAAGGAGAAAACTTATACATTTGACATTTTGTGTTTTTATTACCTAAATATGACAGCAGTGCAAACATTCATTGTTATTTTCAAAACGCTGAATATTGTTTAACGTGGTTTCAGCAATATTGCTTAATGCGGTATCAGTAAAAAACCCCTGATGAGCGGTAATCAGAACATTAGGAAAAGTAAGTAGACGTTCAAAAACATCATCAGAAATAATCTGATTAGATAGATCCTGAAAGAATAGCTCCTCTTCCTGCTCGTAAACATCAAGGCCGAGATAGCCAATATGTTTGTTTTTTAAGTTATCAATAACAGCTTTGCTATCAATGACTGCGCCACGACTTGTATTAATTAACATAACATTTTCTTTCATGTCTTTTAATGTTTTACTGTTAATTAAATGATGGCTGTCGGGTGTTAATGGACAATGTAAGCTAATGACATCGGCTTGTTGGCATAGCGTTTTAAAGTCAACATACTGAACACCTATGGAAATACACTCGTCACTGGGAGAAGGGTCGCAGGCAATAATATTGCTACCAAACCCGCTAAGAATTTTTGCCAAAGCTGTGCCAATTTTTCCTGTACCCACGATGCCGACAGTCGCATTATGTAGCTCAAAGCCGAGTAATCCCTGTAATGAAAAGTTACTTTCACGTACTCTATTATATGCTTTGTGCACGTGTCTGCTTAAACTCAACATTAAGGCAACTGCGTGTTCTGCAATAGATTCTGGTGAGTAGGCGGGAACACGCACTACCGTTATACCAAGCCTGTCTGCAGCAGCAATATCAATATTATTAAAACCTGCACAGCGCAAAGCAACCAGCCGAACCCCTTTTTTGTATAATTGTTCTAATACATTTGCATTTAATTTGTCATTAACAAAAACACAGATGCAGCGGGTATTTTTTATATTTTCAACGGTTTCGTCATTCAGTGCATAGTCATGGAAAATGAGTTCGTACTGATATTGAATGTTTGATTTTTCAAAAAAAGTTATATCGTATGGCTGGGCGCTGAAAAAATCTATTTTCATTTTAGATGTTGATTTTTAAGCTTTGTATAACTCGCGGCAGAATACTTTATTGACTCTATTTCATCGTCAGTAAGTTTGCGTACTTTGCGGGCAGGGCTACCCATCCACAGGTAGCCCGATTCAAGTTGTTTATTTGGGGTGACTAATGAGCCGGCACCAACAATATTATTTGGTTCTATTACTACACCATCCATTATAGTTGAGCCCATACCTATCAGGCACGAATCACCAATTTCACAGCCGTGCAAAATAACGCGATGACCAACAGTAACACCATTGCCTACGCTCAGTGAAAAACCTCCTAGATTATATGGGCCATCATGAGTGACGTGTAATACTGAATTGTCCTGGATATTTGTGTTGCTGCCTATTTGAATGGCATTAACATCACCACGAATAACCGTTAATGGCCATATTGAGGAATCTTCAGCGATTTTCACATTACCTAGTACGAGTGCAGTTTCATCAACAAAAACTGATGAATGTATTTCGGGCTGTGTATTTTTGAATTTGCGTATTGTCATATGAAAACTATAGCGTATTTATGGGCTTGTTCCAGTTTTTTATTTTAGAATGTTAAAATGTGTTTTAAAAGTGAATGAACAAATTATCAGTACCTTCCTTTATGATCATTTTTTACTTGCGGGTTGTGAAATAAATCCTTTGAATATGAAAGTAAAACAATGCCAAACTGGATTAAAAAAGTAAATGAAGAATTAACTTTTTCTAAAGAAGAATCTCAGGGATGCCTGAATATACAAAAGCAACAACATTATTAATCGGTGTTGCGATTCAGTCTGAGTTTGGAAAATATCTTAACTGTATAAACAAGGTAGAGCGGACAAGCAAGCCTGTTAAATACTCACAAGCTAAAAAAGTAATATGATAAAAAGCGAAACAAGGAAAATTTCTTGTTTCGCTTTTTATCTGTGTTAGCGCATGGTCACCAGTTCTTCTGAGCTGGTTGGGTGAATAGCAACAACATTATCAAAATCTTTTTTCGTTGCGCCCATTTTTATCGCCACACTAAAACCCTGTAACATTTCATCAGCACCTTTACCGATAATATGCAGGCCAACAATTTTTTCGCTGGCTCCGACACAAACCAGTTTCATTGCGGTTTGTTGTTTGTTTTCAACCAGTGCGTGGTACATTGCTGTAAAGCTTGTTTGATAAATTTTTACGGCATCGCCGTGCTCTTTACGTGCTTGCTCTTCTGTTAATCCCATCGTGCCAATTGGCGGGTGACTAAACATAACCGTTGGAATATTTGTATAGTCAAGTTTGCGATCCGGCATATTGTTAAATAAACGATCCGATAAGCGGCGAGCAGCATTAATGGCAACAGGTGTAAGCTGTGCCTCACCAATAACATCACCTACAGCATAAATACCTTCCACATTGGTATGTTGAAATTCATCTGTTGGTATATAACCCTGTTCGGTATAGTGAATGCCTGCGGCATCCAGGTTAAGAGGCGCAGTATTCGGTGCTCTGCCAATGGCCCAGATCAGTGCGTCCAGGTTTTCCAGCACTATGCCACTCTGGCAATGTACAGTGAGTGTGCCGTCCGGATTTTTATCCACTTTTTCGACGTTGATTCTGGTCATCAAGTTAATGCCAGCATTGATCATGTCTTCCATTAATGTTTCACGTAACATGGCATCAAAACTGCCAAGAAAATGTTCGCGGCGCAGCAACATAGAAACCTCGCTGCCGAGGCCATTTAAGACGCCAGCAAGTTCGACCGCAATGTAGCCTGCGCCGACAACCGCAACGCGTTTAGGTTGTTTTTGTAATGCAAAGAAACCGTCGGATGTAATACCGTGCTCTGCACCTTCAACATCAGGAACAATGGGGTAACCGCCAGGTGAAACGACAATATGATCGGCGCTGTACTGAATGCCATCCACGTCGATGGTTTTAGCGTCAACAAATTTTGCTGTGCCTTGAATGTAATCAATGTTTGAATCTTTTAAATAGTTACCATACCAGTCGGTAATGCCCTTGATATAGCCTTCGCGCGCTTGCACCAGTTTTTTCCAGTTAAAGCCGTTTACCTTGACGTCAAAACCATAACCTTTAGCATCATGTAAGGCGCCAGAAACTTCAGAAGCAAACCACATGACTTTTTTCGGTACGCAGCCAATATTGACGCAGGTGCCGCCGACGGTTTTATTTTCAATCACCGCCGTTTTTTTACCATACTCCGCTGCCCGCTCGCATGCCGATAACCCGCCGCTACCGGCACCAATAGAAAGAAGATCGTAATGTTGGCTCATAATAGTCTCTTAAAAAGTTATTACCTGACGAATCGTCAGGTTATGTTTTACTGTTACCTTATTATAAAGGAATGTAGAATCTGCGCCTCTTATTATTATAGAAATTACGTAAATTGATGAAAAGGATTAAAAAATGGCTAATGATATTACTTTGTCTGACCAGTTAATTGATAATTTATACGGTGTGATTTGTCAGCATGACGAATCTGCAAAACAGAATATGATGGTGGCATTGCAGTATTTTGCGGCTGTTTCGGGTTATATGTTGGGTGATTACCCCGGTTCTGATGAAGAACGTGAAGAGTTAATCGACCAGTTAGCCGCATTTACAAAAAATGTCTCGGGTGATCGTGCGAAGCAACAAAAACAGCAAGCTGCACCTCAACAACAAGCACCGACTGCGGTCGCGGGAAAAAGCGTGGCAACCGATGATCCAGCGGTAGGGATTTGGAAGCCAGAGTAAATATTAATGCTGAGTCAGGCTGATATTTTCTTCGGTCTCGCTATCATTCATTATCTTGCCAATAACGACACTGGCAGGGTAATTTAATTCAAGCAGCTCTGCTAAACATGCCTCGATATTTTCTTCAGGAATAGAGGCTAATAATCCTCCTGATGTTTGTGGATCAAACAGCAACGGAAAATTTTTGTGCTCGCGTAATTTTTCAGAGTTTTTAATATTGCAGCGTAGCCGACTGTTTTGTTCTTGCAGTGAACTAAAAATACCCGAGGCAATCATTTCATGCGCACCCTCTAAAACGGGTAAGACGTCTAAATTGATTTCTATTTTTTTATTCGATGAACGTGTCATTTCAATAAGATGTCCTAACAAACCAAACCCTGTTACATCGGTACACGCTGTCGCTGCATGCTTATGTAAACAAATTGCCGCTGCTTGATTTGAAAGCAACATGCTGTTTAATGCATTATCAATCCAGCGTCCTTTCGCTTTTTGTCTCATGTCGGCCGCGAATAATGTGCCTGTGCCTAACGCTTTGGTTAAAATTAACACATCACCGCTTTGCATTCCGGATTTACGCAAAAGATGATTTTTATCGATTAAGCCGCTGACGGATAAACCAAACGAAAGTTCAGCACCCTCGCTTGTATGCCCACCCACTAGTGCAGTGTTACTTGTATTTAAAACGTTTAAGGCACCGGACATCGTTTGGAATAATTGCTCTTCTATTTGATTTTCAATGCCATAGGGAAGAGTGGCAATGGCCATTGCTGACTGAGGTGTGGCACCCATCGCAAAAATATCACTAAGCGCATGGTTAGCCGCGATTTGGCCAAAGATATAAGGATCATCAATAAAGCTTCTAAAATAATCAACGCTTTGTACAAGCTGTTTTCCCCGGGGAACTTCTGTAACAGCCGCATCATCGGGCTGAGATAAACCTATAATCACATCATCACGTGTAACAGGTTTGAGACGTTTAATGACACGCGATAAAACAGTACTGCCCACTTTCGCACCACAACCACCACAGCGCATAGCCGCGGTAGAAATTTTGTTGATGCTTTGTTGATCTGTTATAGCAGGATTATATTGCGGTGGTTGTTCTGTTTTCATTTCAGGCAGTTCATTAAAGTTCTGCATAAATTTACGATCAATCAGGTCTTTTATTTTCCATAGCCAGGCACCTTGTAGTGACCAGTTACCGCGTGAAGCAACAGCATATTTATCACCGGTGCTAATCAAACCCAAAAAACTATTTTGTGGTTTAAAAGGGATAAGTTTTTTGTTTTGAATAATTCGGGCTAAATTTTTAGCAAGTGGCATACCTTGCCGTACTGCAAACACACCGGACTTTGGTCGGGGGTAGTTAACAACCGATGCAATATCGCCCGCTGCAAAAATATCCGGGTGAGAGATGGATTGCAGTGTATCATTCACTACAATAAAGCCTTTATCATCAACCTTCAGACCTGAGTTCGCTAACCAGGCGGGTGCGGAGGCATTTGTTACCCATAATACTGCATTAGCGTTATGTTGAGAGCTGTCCGCGCTGGTTAATAATGTGTCTTCTACTTTGGTAATATGTTGCTGAGTCTGCACATTAATATCACGTTTCTTTAGTATCTTACTAAAACGTTTTCTAACTTGTGAATTGTGATCGGGGAGAATAGTTGCGCTGTCACAATAAATATTAACTTTTAATTTATTTGAGTTCTGGTTGTGTTGCTTTAATATCTGTTGCAAACGGTGCTGGGTTGCTAACGCCATTTCTACGCCACCTGCACCGCCCCCGACGACAGCAAGATGAAAATCATTTTTTTTAGTTGCGGTTATGACTTTTTGAGTTAATACATCCCACTGTGATAAAAAACGATCAATGGGTTTTATTGCTATGGCAAATTTATTTGCGCCCGGAATATGCAGCGTGTTGGGTGTAGAGCCAATGTTGATGGAAACAAAGTCATAATGTAGTGCAGGTCGGTTGCTGCAAAAGATTTTTTTGTTTTTAAGATCAATGGCATTAACTTCAGAATGAAAAATACGCGCTTGTGCAAACTGCGCTAAAGGGCGTAAATCAATATGCGCCTGATCATAGTTATAATGCCCTGCGATATAGCCGGGTAACATGCCTGAGTAGGGCGTGTGTAAATCACGGCTGATAAGCGTAATACGCAATCCCGCAACAGGATTCATGGCAAAATATTTAAGGACAAAAAGGTGGCTATGACCCCCTCCGATTAATACTAAGTCTTTAATAATTGGTCTGGAACTAAAATGATTCATATCTTTTATGTTTGCATTCTATAAGTGATGACTATACACCTTATAGTAACAACATATGAAAGGTAAAAATAAAGATTCGTGTTTATCTTATTTTACTAACTATCGCTTGTGACAGGTAGTTCAGCGAAAATTTTATAGACATGTTTTTTGTAAAATTCTGGCGCCTGAAAATTACCGGTGTCAATATAGGCTCTATGGATGCATCATTAACGCAGGTACCGGGGGGCTTTATACTTTACGGCCGGTAATGGGTTTGTGACTTTGTGATAAGGCGGAGCGTAAAGAGCGAATAAAATGATTGCGAGGGCGTTCGAGGACATGGAAGCTATAGTCAGACATAAACAGGCATCGAAAACTTATGAGTTTAAGGTAATAAAAAATGGAAGACAGTTAGGCTGCCCTCCATTTTATAACAACGTATTGATTAGTTTACGTTAATGCGAGTACGCGCAGTACCCACAACAGCCCCCGTTACCCAATCCAGATAATCAACAGTGACTTCATAAACCCCTGCGGTAGTGGGTTCAAAAATACAGTCATAACGCTCGGCCGAACTGGTTTCAAGCTCAGTGACTTGAATCGGGTTCGGTAAAACGCGACCATCCGACATATGGACAGTTGCGGTTAAACCGCCAAAGTTAATCCGTTGTGGCAAGTAACCGGCATTAATATAGCGTACCAGTAGCTTTTGACCGACATTCATCGTCACAGCGACACCAGGATCCGTGAGTGCAGATTGAGCACCATCAACGCCGGTTATAATGAAGTAGTCGGGGTTCAGGCTATTCAGGCCAACATCACCACCGCAGGTGCCGGCAGTCCAGCCAAGATTATGCCAGCTGGAATCAATTTCATCACAGGCCCAGACAGCTTCCACGTTATAAGTGGGACCGCCCGAATGTAATGTACCTGGGCCTTCTGGTGGATCGATGATCAAGCCACCGTACATGCCCATTTCGGCATGCAGTACAGTATTGGTATGGCAGTGATAAAAATAGGTGCCCGCATGGGACGCTTTCCACTGGTAAGTGTAAGTCCCATTAACGTCAAACGAATAGTGACCAACACCGTCGTTTTCGGTACTGGGTTCAATACCGTGATGATGAATCGTGTGCGTACCCTGCATCATGCTGCCCGCCGTTAATACGGTGTGCACAACCTGGCCTTCGGTGACACGCATTGCAGGTGAAGGGAACGGGCCACCGCCCATGCCACCACCGCCATCTCTGAAACCCCACATTTCAACGGTAGTGCCGTCATCCATGGTCATCGAGCCATTCATGTGTGCAGTGCGATTAAAGGTAATGTCTGGTGTCACTTCACCGATTGTTGCGGGTGCATCCGGGTAAACGTAGCAGGCCCCACCGCCCATCCCCATCATTGGGGTGTGTTTTTCAAAAATATTAAACATAACTTGTTCTCCTAAATCTATTTAAAGGCAATCGTGGTAGCGAGACCGAACTGGTAGAGTCCGCCACCAGCGGTCTGGGT